>Ga0302319_10000929_pt1 | contig 65866 bp, 59 predicted proteins | sample Bog_T0_2_FD_203319 | JGI IMG/M metagenome (GOLD analysis project Ga0302319, IMG submission 203319) | Peat permafrost microbial communities from Stordalen Mire near Abisko, Sweden - Bog_T0_2 | ecosystem: Environmental > Terrestrial > Soil > Wetlands > Peat | place: Sweden: Abisko, Stordalen Mire...
CCCACACGATGCTGCTTGCCTGATCCTGGGCCAGCACCGCGCCGCCCTGCTCGCGAATCACGCGGCAGCCTGCCATTCCATCGGAACCCATGCCGGTGAGCACCACCGCCAGCGTGCCTGAGCCATACACCGCGGCGACGGAGCGAAACAGCACATCCGCGGCGGGACGGCAGTGATTCTCGAGCGGACCCTGGGCAAGGTGCAACGTGGGGGGCAAGCCGGCGCGCGCCGGCGAAAGAACTTCCATATGCCAGTTTCCGCGCGCGATCGAGATAGTTCCCGCACGCACCGGATCGCCTTCCACGGCTTCGCGCACGCGCAGTTGGCAGCGGCCGTCGAGCCGTTCGGCAAACAGCTTGGTAAACAACTCCGGCATATGCTGAACAATCAGCACCGGAAGCGGAAAACCGGCGGGAAGGGCCGGCAACAGCACATCGAGAGCCGCCGGGCCGCCGGTTGAGACGCCGATTGCCAGCACGGCTGGATTCTTGGTAATCGCCTGCACGCGCGGGGGCAGCGCTGGCGGAAACTGCACCGACCGCGGCAGTCCGGGAAAAACCGGCGGCAGTGCCGGTGTGCGACTCCAGGCCTGGTTCTGGTTCGAAATCAGGCCCCCATCATGGCCGGTGAGAGCATGAATCCTGGGCCCCAGATCCTGCCCGAGAGCACGCATTGCCGCCTCTCGATTCGCCTGGCCAGCCGGCTTGGTTACGTAGTCTGAAGCTCCGCCGGCGAGCGCCTCAAGCGTTACCTTGGCGCCGCGCTGGGTAAGGGAACTGACCATGATCACCGGCATTTTGTATCCCCGCCGGCGCAGTTCCTTGAGCGTCACCAGGCCGTCCATCACCGGCATCTCCACATCGAGCAAAATCAGGTCCGGGTGCTGCACGTTCAGGCAGTTCAGCGCCGACGCCCCGTCCGCCGCGGTGCCCGCTACCTCCAGGCTCGGATCGCCGGCCACCACGGAGCGCAGAAGGCTGCGCATCACGGCGGAGTCGTCCACTATCAGGATCCGGGTTCTGCGCCCCGGCGCCATCACTCAGGCCTCCTCAAGGCCGAGCATGGCCAGCTTTTCGCTCAGCGCCTCGTCGTCGAAGGGCTTCATCAGGTATTCGTCGGCGCCCGCGTCGAGCGCGCGAATGATGAAGTCGTTCTCCGCCTCGGTGGTCACCATCATGACCTTCATTTCGCTGAATCCCTCGGCGCGAAGCTGCTTCAGCATTTCCAGCCCATCCATCACCGGCATATTCCAATCCACCAGCGCAAGATCGAATGGCGCCGCGGCCTGCGGCTGAGCATGAATCGCATCAAGGCCAGCCTGGCCGTCCGCTGCCTCAGCGCATTCAATTCCCCGCTGCTGCAGCATTCCCCGCAGAGTCATCCGGACGAACCGGGAGTCATCGACAATCAGTGCTCGCATGGTCACCTCCTTGCACAACCGAATCCAAACAGGCTTGACTCATGCCGCTATCGCCTCGCCAGACCGCAGCGGATCCAAACGGATGGGATCGAGGCGGTCGGCGTCGAGCATCACCAGGAGAGTGTCTTTGAGCTTGTATGCGCCGGCAAACAATGCGCGCTTGCGCTCGTCAAGAATGGAGGGGTTCGGCTCATGATCGGCCGAAGATACGGTGAGCACTTCGCACACCGAGTCGACCAGCAGCCCAAAGCAACCGCCCGCGCTTTCCAGAACCAGGATGTCCTGCGGCCCGTCCTTCGGCGGGAGGCCAAGCACCTGGCGCAGGCTGACCGTGGTCAGCACATCGCCGCGGTAGTGAATCAGCCCGCCCACAAAAGCCGGCGCCAGCGGAACCGGCTGTGGATGAGCCCCGCCCACGATCTCAAGAATGTGCTTGATGGGTACGCCGAACAGCGTGTCGCCCAGGCGCACTGAGCACACCTCCACCAGCGTCGCCGCTGCCTTTTCCCTGCGATTCGATATTGCAACTGCGCTGCTCATTGTGATGCCTCCATCATTCCCTGGCCCATCTCGCTCCACTCGGCCGGCGCGCCCTGCTCCACCGGCAATTGCGGCACGCCTCCCAGATCCACGACGCCCGTCACGCGATTCTTCAAGAGCGTTACGCCGCCCGTGCGGGTGCTGCTTCCGGCTTCGAACAGCTCTCCGCCCGCGGCCACGTCCAGAACATGAGAAACCGCAATCCCCACCTGTCGGTTGCCCTCACGGCAAACCACCACAATGATCTGCGCCTCTGGTTCGCCCGCAACCGCGGCCAGCACGCCGCCCGAGTCGTCCACCGGCAGCAATTGCCCTTCGAAGTTCAGCACCGGACGATAGCCGATGTACTCAATCCGCGAAACCTTCAACTGTTCAATGCGAAGCACGTCAGCCAGCGGCACAGCGGCCTGACGCCCGGCAACCTCCACCAGCAGATATTCAGGGCTCTTGGCTTCTTCCGCTTCTGTTTCCGCGGCAGCCCCGCGCCTGGTTTGCTCGTCGCTGCGCATGGTTACTCCGGCCCGCAAAGCGATCGATCCGGGGTCCAAAATCAGCGCCAGATCGGCGTTGCCCAGCACCGTCGCCCCCGAATAAAGACCAATGTCCTTCAGCACTGCGCTGAGCGGCTTCACCACAATCTCCTCCGGATCGGCCAGCCCGTCGACAACCAGCCCGAACTGGCGTCCGTCGGCGTTGAGAACCGCGATGAAGTTGTCTTTCTCCGTGGATCCCTTGTGTGTGACCTCGGGCATCAGCAGGCGGTCGAGAAACACCAGCGGCAGCAGCTTGCCGCGCAGCCGGTAGAGCGGCGCGCCTTCCATCCATTCGATGGAAGCTGCAGCCTGCTCCGGCGGCACATGCACCAGCTCTGACAAGGCTCCTTGCGGCAGCGCAAAGCTCTGCCCCACGCTGCGCACAATCAACGCTGGAATAATCGCCAGTGTCAGCGGAATCCGCATTCTCAGCGTGGTTCCCTCGCCGGAGAGCGATTCAATCTCGACCTTGCCGCCGATCTTTTCCACGTTGGTTTTGACCACGTCCATGCCCACGCCGCGTCCGCTCACGTTGGTCACCGCGGCAGCCGTCGAGAAGCCGGGCAGAAACACCAGTTGCAGCAGTTCGCGTTCAGCCAGGTGCGCGGCGCGTTCGGCGGTGATCAGCCCCCGCTCCACTGCCTTTTGCCGCACCTTTTCCACGCCAATGCCGGCTCCGTCGTCGGACACCTCGATGAGCACATGGCTGCCTTCCTGCACGGCACGCAGCCTGAGGGTCCCCTCCGGGTCCTTGCCAGCTGCCTGGCGCACCTCCGGCGGCTCGATGCCGTGATCGAGCGAGTTCCTCACCGCATGGGTCAACGGGTCTTTGATGGCTTCAAGAAGGCTCTTGTCGAGCTCCGTCTCCTGGCCTTCCATCTGCAGGCGTACTTTGCGGCCCAGCGATTGCGAAAGATCGCGCACGATGCGCGGCATCTTCGAAAAGATGTTGGAAACCGGCTGCATGCGCGCCTTCATCACGCTCTCGCGCAAGTCCGCCGTCACCATGTCCAGCCGCCGCGAAAGCAGCGTGAGATTCGGATCGGAAGCCGTAGCCTGAAGCACTTGATTGCGTGTCAGCACCAGTTCGCCCACCAGGTTCATCATCCGGTTGAGCAGGGTCACATCCACGCGCAGCGTGCTCTCCGCCGCCGACCCCGCTGCCGCCGGGCGCGCTTTTGCGCCGTCGGCTTCCGCATCAGCCTGAACTTTCCCCGGGATTGAAATTGCCGGCGGAGCTGCCGGCTCTTTCACCTGTTCGCGAGCAGCTTCCGCAGCCGGCTCAATCGCAGCCGGCATGTTCGGCTGAGGCGATTGAACTTGCTCCCGCGGCGCGTCCGCAACCGCGTTCGCATGGCTCGATCCGGCCCGCACGCGAGCATGTTTGCCGTGCGCATGGGCGGGGGCCTGCAGCTCTTCCAGCCGCGCAATCAACGCCGTATCTTCCCCGTCGCCCTCGGAATCGTGGGCCTCGATGATCTTGAGAATCGAGCGCAGCCCGTCCATCAGCTGAAGCAACCCGGTGGTGATCGGCTCGTTTGCGGTCAGTTTGCCCTCGCGCAACATTCCCAGCAGGTTTTCGCCCGCATGGGCCAGCTTTTCCAGCCGTTTAAAGCCAAGAAACCCCGTCGTTCCCTTGATCGTGTGCACCGAACGGAAAATGTCGCCGATAAGGCCCGCGTCTTCCGGCCGCACTTCCAGTTCCGTAAGACACCGCTCCATGCGATCCAGACCTTCCTGGCTCTCGATCAGGAATTCTCTCGTCAATTCATCCATTGCCATCGCGCCTGCTTATCTGCCCTGCCGGGGACGAACCCGGCAATGGGCACTCAGGCTCTTTATCGGAAGGATGGCTCTCAACTTGAGAGGGGGTTTGATTCGGGTCACTCCATGGTTGGTTCATGGATGCCGATTGGGAGCTAAGTGCCGGGTATACAGCGGCCGCGGCAATGCTTTAGCCTCAAATTTCACCCAGTTTGCGCAGGTATACCTGATGACGTTGACCAACCCCGTTCAGCCCGCGCTTGAAGATCTTCTGGAACTCGCCCGCCAAGCCGCGCTGAATTCGTATTCGCCCTATTCCGGCTTTCGCGTCGGAGCCGCGCTGCGCCTGACCAACGGCGAGGTTGTCACCGGAACCAATGTCGAGAACGTAAGCTACGGCCTGACCATTTGCGCCGAGCGCTCCGCCTTGGTTGCCGCCGTCTCCCAGTTTGGGCCGGATATCCGAATCGAAGCGGTCGCCGTGGCCAACCTGAATGACGCGGCCAGCCCGCCCTGCGGCGCATGCCGTCAGATGCTGTCGGAATTCATCCTGCCCGATGCCCCCGTCGTCTTCCCGGCTGCGGACGGCGTGCGGACCATGCCCTTTTCAGCGATCCTGCCGCTGGCCTTCGAGATGAAGCTGAAATAACATCAGTTCACAGGTTCGCGATGAAACGACGGCAATCGGTAACGCTGGTATTGGTTCTTTCCCTGGCCGCTGTTCTTGCGATTTGGTACGGATGGTCAAAGCATTCGCAGCGGAAACAAGTCGCCGCCCGTCAACGTGAAGTTGAATATGAGGCAGCGCTTCGTTCCTACTCCACCATCATCACCCCTGAAATGTCCAGGAGACAGGTCGAGGAACTTCTGCACAGGCGTGGAATTGGATTCGTCGGGTTCCCCGCTTACAGCGAAGATTCGGCCTATGCCGACCTAGTCAAGATAGGGGAGGAAAAGATCGGCTGGTATTGTGGACCCGGCTCAGTGAATGTCGCGATTCGGTTTGAGACTGCGACAAACCGGCGATCGTTACTGGATCCCTCAGATAACGTGAAGAGAGTGACCCTGTTCAAGCTCTTTCAAGACTGCATGTAAATCTGCTATGCCAGTTGGATCAAGACCCGCCGCCCGAGAACCGCTGCCGCGCGCTGCATTGTGTCGAGTTGCACCTTGTCGTTCCGTGGGTCAAGCAACCGGTCAAGATGCGCCCGGCTTGTGCCCATGCGGCGTGCCATCTCTGCTTTGCTGATGCCCAGGTCCTTCATAGCTTTTCCAACTTGCCACGCCAGAATCTCCTTCACTGCATAGGTTGTCGCGTCCTCATAGATTCCTTCCTGTTTCAGAAAATCGTCGAGCGTCGATCCGATATGCCGATTGCCCTTCATCGTCTCTCAACCTCCTTCTTCCTCGCCTTCGCCAGATTCAGTGCATCGTCCGGAGTCTTGCGTGTCTTCTTGATAAAGCCGTGCAGGAGAACCATGCTTCCCTCCGCGGCACAGAAGAGCACTCTCGCGATGCGATTTCCGCCAAGAACGCAGCGGACCTCCCAGAGCCCATCGCCGAGAGGACGGCAAAGCGGCATGCCGATTGGCCACCCCATCTCTACCAGGCGTAGGCTTCGGCCGACTGCTTGGCGATCCTCGCGCGGAAGCCCCAGCAACCACTCCTTCACAGGCTCCGAACCGCTCTTGGACCGAAAGAATGCAACGCACAGGCTCTTCTCTTCGTTCACTTCGAGTTTGCCTCGATATCATAGTACCCTAAAAGGTACATCTAAGCAATCGGTCCGTCCATCCCAAGCCCTATGAGCCCGATGCGTTATCCTCATGTTTCCTGTGCTCGGTCTCAGTCCAACATGCGAACTCATGACTTGTCTCCGCTCCACACCATCGACCTGATCCGCAAAAAGCGCGACGGCGGCGCGCTCGATCCGCGCGAAATCAGCTTTCTGGTCTCCGGCGCGGCGGCGGGCACAATTCCGCTCGAACAGCTTTCCGCCTGGCTCATGGCCGCCTGGCTGCGCGGCCTCTCGCTCGACGAAACCCGCTCCCTCACCCTCGCCATGCGCGATTCCGGCGAAAAATTCGACCCGTCGCGGCTCGGCAAGACGGCCGTCGACAAGCACTCCACCGGCGGCGTGGGAGACAAGACTAGCTTCCTCGTTGCCCCCATCGCCGCCGCCTGCGGACTCGCCGTCCCCATGATCTCGGGCCGCGCCCTCGGCCACACCGGCGGTACACTGGACAAATTGGAATCCATCCCCGGCTATCGCACCGCTCTGTCACTGTCCGAATTTGAGACAGTTCTGGCCCACTGCGGCGCTTCCATCGTCAGCCAGACCCCAACGCTCGTCCCCGCTGACCGCGTGCTTTATGCCCTGCGCGACCGCACCGGGACTGTCGAAAGCCCCGGACTCATCTGCGCGTCTATATTGAGCAAAAAACTCGCCGCCGGTCTCGACGCGCTTGTTCTCGATGTAAAAACCGGCACCGGCGCATTTCTGCGCAAGCGCGAGGACGCCGAGTATTTGGCAGCTCTAATGGTCGCCACCGCTGAAGCCGCCGGAACTCGTACCGTCGCCCTGCTCACCGACATGGGCCAGCCTCTGGGCCGCGCCGCCGGCAACTGGATCGAACTAGTAGAATCCGTCGACCTGCTCCGCAACCAACGTCCGCCGGAAAGCCCCTCGTCCAATCATGACCTGCGCGAGCTCTCTCTGATCCTGGCCGGTTGGATGATTCATCTAGGCGGCAAATCCGCCACGCCCGAGCAAGGCCGCCAACTGGCTGAAGCGGCACTCGAAGACGGCTCTGCCCTGGCCATCTTCTTCAAGATGATCGAAGCCCAGGGCGGCGACTCCAGCGTCTTCGCTGACCCGTCAGCCTTCCACAAACCCGGAGCTACGCAGGTTCTTACCACATGGCAAAGCGGCTTTATCGGTGAGATGGACACGACCAAAATCGGCTGGGCCGTTCAGCGCACCGGCGCGGGCCGCGAAAAGGCAGGAGAGCCCGTCGATCCCCACGCCGGCATCGAGTTCCACGCCCGTCGCGGCGCGCGCGTGGAGCAAGGCCAGCCCATCGCGACCATCTACGCCACCACGGCCGCAATGCTGTCGGAGCCTGTCAAACTTCTCCAGCAAGCCATCGTCATCACCGGCGAACCGCCCGAACCAGTCGAGTTAGTCAGCCGCATATTCACTCACGAAAATGCTGAAGCCCATATCCGCGATGCTGTAAGGTAATCGAAAGCCTTTCTCAAGCGGTTTACATTCAAGGAGAAATCGAGCGTAGAAATCGAGCAAGGAGAAATCGATTTGGATCGATTCACGGGAATACTGGGCATTCTCGCCGTGCTGCTCGCGGCCTGGCTGGGCTCGACAAACCGCAGACGCATCCGCTGGCGCACCGTGGCTTGGGGCCTCGGCCTGCAAATCTGTTTCGCCTTCCTGGTGCTGCGCTTCGACTACGGCCAGCGCGCGATGGCCTGGGCCGGCGGCGTGGTCAACAACATGCTCTCCGCTACGTTTGCCGGCACGCGCATCCTGTTCGGCGAACTTGGCCTTCCCAACTCCGGGGCATTCGGCAAGCTCATCGCTCCCAGTTCCGGCGCAATCTTCGCCTTTCAGGTTCTGCCCACCATCATCTTCATTTCTGCCTTCTTTGCGGTTCTCTACCACATCGGCCTGATGCAGATCGTCATCCGCGGCATGGCCTGGGTGATGCTCAAGACCATGCGCATCTCCGGCGCGGAAAGCATGAACGTAGCCGCAAGCATCTTCATGGGCCAAACCGAGGCCCCGCTGACCATCCGGCCGTTTCTCTCGAAGGCAACGCGCTCTGAGCTCATGGTGATCATGACCAGCGGCATGGCCCACGTCTCGGGCGGCATCATGGCCATGTACATCTCGCAGGGCGTCGAGGCGCGCCATCTGCTCTCCGCTGTCATCATGACCTCGCCGGGCACCATCCTCATCGCGAAAATGCTGGTGCCCGAGACCGGCATTCCCGCCACCGAAGGCCGTGTCGTTATCCCCAAGGACGAACTGCATAAAGATGAGAATTTAATCGGCGCCATTGCCCGCGGCACCATCGACGGCGGCAAGCTGGCCATGAACGTGGCCATCATGCTCATCAGCTTCCTCGCCCTGGTTGCGCTGCTCGACAGCCTGCTGCTCTGGACGCACGGCCTGGCCTATATGCACTGGGTCCCCGGCTCGCTCGGCCAGATCCTCGGCTATCTCTTCGCGCCCGTTGCCTGGCTGATCGGCGTTCCCTGGCACGACTGTCTGGCCATCGGCAACCTGCTCGGCACCCGCATGGCGCTCAACGAAGTCATCGCCTACATCGCCCTCGGCGCGCAGAAAGCCACGCTCAGCCCGCGTTCCTTCACCATCGCGACATTTGCCTTGTGCGGCTTTGCCAACTTAGGCTCCATCGGCATGCAGATCGGCGGCATCGGCGCATTAGTGCCCGAACGCAGAAATGACTTGGCCAAGTTAGGAGTGAGAGCCATGTTAGCCGGGACGATGGCTAACTTGATCAGCGCATCCATTGCCGGAATGTTTTTAGGATAGGCGCGGCCGAAGGAATCGAGCTTTGAAGAGTCTTAGCCAAGGACCTTGACATGGCGATCGAGATCCAATGCCATGAATCCTTCGATATCGACTTTGAGCGGTTCGCCGTTCACGTTGACGCGCGACTGAAACGCAATTGGGAAGATGGATTCGCGGCTTTTACCAATCAACGCATAGTTATTTGCGATTTTCTCTTCTTTATTCGTGATAAAGCGCAGCCAGCCGAGCCAGAAATTCACCTGAGAGGAACCGACAATAATATTGGGCTGAATGCAGCCCATATCACTCGGCTCACCTGAATAGAGGTAGCCAAGCACCGACGTCCCGTCTCCAAGCAGTGCGTCCGCAGCGACAACATAAGCTCCGGGCGAAAAGCCTGGGACTTCGCTCTCTTCCGACGGCCTAACAGTGGCCTCGTCCTGCCCATCGACACCTTCTTCGTCCGAGCAAAACTCCCAGATAGGGTGGTCAATCAAATCCTGAATCGACAGCAGATAAACCTGCTTGCGAATTGGGCTCGCGGTATCTTCCATTCCATTCATCATAATCCGACTTTTCATTCTTGGTTCCGAAGATCGAAGAAGCCGCAATCTCAACCCGCCATTCTCTCGACCCGTAACCGTCTCACCCGATAAAAGATCGTCAGCCCCGTCACCGACGCGCAAGTCACCAGGCTCGCCGCCATCCCCAGCATCAGCGAGCTATCCCACTCCTCGCCGAACATAACCGGCAAAGCACTTCCAACGATAAAATGGTGCCGGAGGGCCTAGCTTTGAGCACCCAGTCCAGATCGCCGATCCCCGGCATGAAGCCGCAGGCGGCAGCGCATGCGCTGGAATTCGCGGGCGAAGATCAGGCTCAGGCCGCTGTCATTCGCAGGGCAGTGGAAGTCATCGGCGATCAATCGGATGCCATGCACTGGCTTGGAACTCCGGTCCGCGCTCTCAACTATGCAACCCCGATCTCGCTCCTGCACCACTCCCAAGGACGCGACGCGGTTCTCTCTATTCTCGGTCGCCTTGAACACGGCGTGTTGTGATCTCGCTCTGACGGCTTTCTTCTGCGCTTTATCAAGCCGCTCGCATCCGCCTGAGACGATAGTAGACGGTCAGCCCCGTCACCGACCCGCAAGCCACCAGGCTCGCCGCCATCCCCAAAATCAACGACCAGTCATGCTCGAGAGCTCCATGCACAATGCCAATCCCTTGCAACACGCTGAAGCCGCCAAAGGTGATCAGCGAAATGCCTTCGTCGGTCTTTTTACGCCACACCGCAATCGCCTGGGGCACAAACAGAGCCGCATTGCAGCCCAGTCCCAATCCAAATAGCCACGCGAAAAGCTCTCTCATCCCGCACGTCTTCCATCGCCGAATCGCATTGCATTGCGCGCCTTCGCCCTGGCTGCCTCTTCCTCGCGGCTGCGCGGCGGGGCATTCGTTTCGAGCGCGCTTAGCAGCCGGGCCGACACTGCGGCAATCTCATCAACAGCCGTCAGAAATGCCGCCTCATTGGCCTTCGACGGCTTGTTGAACCCGCTCACCTTGCGCACAAACTGCAAGCTCGCCGCGCGAATCTCTTCGCCCGTCACCGGCGGATCGAAGTTGAAAAGCATCTTGATATTCCGGCACACTTCAGGTCACCTCCCAGTCTTCTTCATGAAGCATACGTGAGATGATTGCTTGAATGACCGACCGCTCCAACGTCGATTTCGAGACGCCGCTCGCGAATGCCGTCCGCCACTTTCTCTTGCAGAAGCCAAATGAGCGAATCTCTGAAGACGAGGACCTCCGTCAGGTATGCGATTGGTTTGCGCCTTTGCTGGACCGGCTCCTCAAAGGTGAAAACGGCTAGGGCCGCTATAGGTCTGTGGACGATATCGAACCATGCACTGCCAAAAGAATGTCGCAGCGTGATCTAGAACTCACTGGATTGGTCATCTGGATGACAGATGGTAGGAGACATTGGATCGACCCGGTTTCGGCAATCATTCATGTCCCTGATCGCGAGGATGAGGCCATGGAGTTCACGCTGCTCTTTGGGAATGCGGCCCTCGGCCTCGGAAAGATTCCCTATGGCACCAGTCAGGATTTTCCATACGTTCCGGTGACCGACTGGATGTTTGTGTTCAAGTCTCACGAGCGGCTGAAGCCTGTTTAAAGCAACAACGAGAAGAGGGCAGAATGGCTACACTTCTAGCAGACCCGGCGAAGATGATTGAGCGTGGCGCACCGCATCTGATTCGCACAGAGACACAACTTGAGGCCTACAGGAAAGCTCTCTATCGGCTCACTTCCAAGCTCGACCCAAGGCCTGCCGAGGTGGAAGCGATCGAACTGCTCACCGCCCTCATCGAACGCTATGAGGAGGAGTACTACCAGCCTCCGGCCGCTTCCCCGGCCGATGTGCTACGTTTCCTGATCGAGCAGCACGGACTCAAGCAGCGCGATCTTGCCGCGGCCATGGGCGGAGCGAGCGTGGTCTCTGAAGTGCTCTCCGGCAAGCGCAAGCTCAACGCCACGCACATCGAACAATTGAGCAAGCGATTCCGTGTCTCCCCAGCAGTCTTCTTCGCGTTTGGTTAGTCTCGGCCTTGTAGAATTTGCAAAGCGACTCTACAGACGAAACCATGACCTACTTCGACCAAGTAACTGAAGCCGTTGAATTCCTGAAGTCTCGCATCGGCGGGCTCGACGCGCGCATCGGGATTGTCCTCGGCTCGGGGCTGGGCGCGGTGGCTGACGCTGTCGCTGACCCCATCGTTGTTCCTTACGCAGACATCCCCCACTTTCCGCAATCGACCGTCGTGGGACATTCCGGCCGCATTGTTGCGGGTCTCCTGGGCGGAGTTCCTACGGTAGTCATGCAGGGTAGAGTTCACTTCTACGAGGGCTACTCGCCGCAACAGGTCACGTTTCCCATGCGCGTCCTGGGCATGCTCGGGCTGCGCGCCGTCGTTCTGACCAATGCCGCAGGTGGCATCGCGGAGGGCTACCACATCGGCCAGCTTGTGGCGCTCGCCGATCACATCAACCTCATGGGATTCAATCCGCTGGTAGGCCCCAATGAACCTCGCTTTGCCGCCGCCCCCGGCGCGGGGCTGCGCTTTTTCGACATGACGGAGGCCTACTCCCAACGCCTCCGCGCCCTGGCCGCCGCGGCTGCGCAGGAAGAAGGCTTCCCGCTGGCGGAAGGCGTTTATCTGGCCGTGAGCGGTCCCAGCTTTGAAACGCCGGCAGAAATCCGCGCTTTCCGCTCGCTGGGCGCCACGCTGGTCGGCATGTCCACGGTGCCGGAGACCATCGTCGCGCGGCACATGGGGCTTGAGGTTCTGGGCATCTCCTGCGTGACCAACTTGGCCGCGGGCCTGGGCGCCGCGCAGCTCAGCCATGAAGAGGTATTCGAGGCCGGCCGCCAGGTTGAACACCGCCTCGCAAGTCTCTTCGAGCGTCTTGTGCCCCGCATCGCTGCCTGTCTGGAGCAGGGATCGTGAGCCGCCTGCCCTCTGACGAAGGCGCCATTTCAAAAGTCCCGCGTACGCAGTACCCGCCGGTCGTGCTAGCCATTGCCGGCTGCTCGGGCTCCGGAAAGACCACCCTTGCCGCGGAACTGGCGCGCACCCTTGACGGCGTCCACTTCCATTTTGACAACTACTATCGCGACCTGGCTCACCTGCCGCTCGCCGCGCGCGCCCGGCAAAACTTCGACGACCCTGCTCTGATCGAAAGCCCGCTGCTCATCGAGCACGTGGCGGCGCTCGCACAGGGACGGCCCATCGAGCGTCCCCTCTACGACTTCGCCACCTTCATTCGTGTTCCCGGCAAAACGGAGACATTTCACCCCGGGACCTACGTAGCCGTCGAAGGCTTGTTTGCGCTCCACTATCCCCAGTTGCTGCCGCTCTATCAACTGCGCATCTATATCGACACTCCCGATGAGCTTTGCTTCGAGCGGCGCCTCAAGCGCGATACGGAAGAACGCGGGCGCACCGCGGAATCGGTCCGCCGACAGTACGATGCAACGGTTCGCCCGGCGAGCCTGGCTTACGTCCGCCCTTCGGCCGTGCACGCTGACCTGAACGTGGACGGAACCGGGGCGCTCGACTGGAAGGTTGAGCGCGTACTGAGCGAAATGCGCACCCGAGGATTGTTGCGCGGAAAAAAATGAAATTCCGTGACCAAGTCGTTGCCGCCCGCCGTTACCACGGACTAGATAAAATCGAGTTTCTGGTGACAAGTTTGGCTCATTTCGCAGAAATTAACATCCAAACCAGTAGCAGCCTCTACCCGTATCGATATGTTGGGGTGAAATGAGCCACTGAATGACCCTGGGCCAGTTCAAAATGCCGGGAAAGCTCCAATCGTCGCTCGACGGAATCAAGCGGGGCGCGATGCAGGGCCTGCGCCAGGGCATTTCGCCGCGCCGGCTGGCTTTGACCTTGGCGCTGGGGTTCGCTATCGGCTGCATTCCAGTTGTGGGTATCCCCACGCTGGTTTGCGCCGGTCTGGCCCTGGCGCTGCGGCTCAACCTGCCCGCCATTCAGGCCGCAAATTATGCCGTCATGCCGCTCCAGTTGCTGCTGATTGTCCCCTTTGTCCGCCTTGGCGGGTGGCTTATAGCATCGAGCCACAATCAATCCCTGCAGGCAGGCGCCCTGCTGCACGCGTCGCCCCAGGCGATGGCCACGCAAATGGGTTGGCTGGCGGGACAGGCCCTGTTGGCCTGGGTATTGATCGCCATACCCGCCGTTCTACTGCTCACCTTCATGCTGACCAAGGTGCTGCGGCGCATTCCGGCCCTGGCCGCAGCTGAAGCCTGCGACTAACAGCCTGTGGGGAAAACCCAAATTGCCTGCAAGCATCCCTCAGAACCTGTCCAAAAACCGAGTTCAAGGGTGGCCGGTTGAGGTTTGTGGCCTCCCACCCATTCGCAAAAAACGCGAATGGGTGGGGCACGATGCGTTTGTGCCGGGTTCGAGGTGGGCAAATCCGAGTTTTTAGACAGGTTCTCAGGGGCTAAAGCCCATCGTTTATTGGCAATCGCTATCGGCACGACTAAAGTTGTGCCCTTTCAAAACCTGGCTTTCACCACAACCTGCTAAAGACGCCTCACTTCCCCGCATAAGGGTCGGGCACAGGGTTCGCGCTCTCCAGCCACGCGGTGTAGATCATGTCGCGCAGCATGGAAGCGCCGGCAGCCAGCCGCTCCGCCGTGAACTCCCGCGACTCCGGCGTTCCGGCGCCTGCAAACCCGCCCACCATCTCCAACTGGTAAACCCGCTCGACATAGGTCTTCGTCTGCCGCAGGTAGGCGACGTAGGCGTCAAACATGTCGCCCTCGATGGCTTTGGGCTCGGTCATTTTGGCGCGCACTTCCGGCTCGCGCAGATTCGCATCCACAAACGGCCCCTCGAACTGCCAGTGGATTTTGTGATCGGTCGTGTATCCATTGGGATTGGGTCCAACCCAGCCGTTGTACTCAATGGTCGTATGCAGGGGCTGCGACGCGTCTCCCACGTAATGGCCCAGCCAGCCTGCGTAGAAGAGCGCCGCTGCCTCAACGCCGCGGGTATCCTGCTTTGCGGCGGCGAGATTGCGATATTCGCGCAGCGCGGCCTTCAGCCGCTCCCACACTTCAGTGGCCTCCCAGGGCTGCAGGCCGATCTTCTCCGGACGCTCCCCCGCCGCAAATACCTTTGCTTCAAAGTCCAGGCGGCGATGCGGCAATGGACCCAGCGCATCCGCCGGCTCCAGGTCGATGAAGTGCTCGGGCGCCTGGGCCGCGTTCAGCTCCGGTTCCGAAGACGACCTCCAGCGATCCGGCTCGGGGCCGAGGTACTCGATCTCGTTCACCGCCGCGTCAGAGCGGAGAAACGCCGGCGCACTTTGGGGCAGTGTGCCGGCGGCCAGGCGGTTGATCATGCGATGACCACTGTTGCCCCAGGCGCGGGCTGGCGTTGCCTGCATGGACAGGAAAAGCAACCCTAGAAGGGACAGGGCAGCGACCGGATTAGAAGCAAAGCGGAGAGACAACGAAGAGCGCAACATGAAGCCAGTATAGAGACGCGGAGTCCAACCCGCTTTGAAGATAGAGACTAGGGTGAACTTTCTCGTGAATGCCGTGATCTGACATCCTTTGGACGGCTAGCGCGGTCCTATCCGTTACTTTGGAGTTTCTCCCCGCCAGCAACGCCGGATTTGCCTGCAAAGAGGGATTTCAAAAGCATATACTACGTCCAAATCGCCATTCAAATTAAGCGATCATCAAAGAAGACGCAGTCGTTCGTTGCATATTTTTGGCTTGTTGGACGTAACAAAAGTAACGTACAATGACCGTTCTGCTAGATACTAAAGCGTAAACCGGAGATCGCGGAGTCTCAGCCACGGCAGGGGGGACAAACTGACTCCGGCTCCGCAATTGTTGTGGGGTTCACATGCAGGACGGCGTCTACGCTTATAAACCGAACGGCGCAGAGGAAGCTGCGCCAGCGGTGCGGAGCGGTATTTCCCTGCTCTGGCCCGCATTGGCAGGTATCTCGGTGGCGCTCGCGGCCGGCGCTTCGATCACTCGGCTAGTTGCTGGACCGCGCTACGATGGGCTGCTGATTTTCGCCGCCTGCGTCGCAGTCGTCGTGCTTGGCCTGCGGCTCCTGGTTCTCGATCGAGCCCCTATTGAATCCTTGGACGCCGTGGCCTCAGAACCGCTCAAGGATGTCTTCGAGTCCGCGGGCCCCGGAATGGTCGCCATCGGCCTGGATGGAAGCCTTACGTCTCTCAATCCAGCCGCGGAACGCATGCTGGGCTATCATGCCGAGGAGTTGATGAAGGAGTGGGCAACTTTTGACATCCTGGGCCCCGGCGAAGGATCGCGCATGGTTGCCGAGATGCAAAGGATTTGCGGCATCTCCCGGCCTGCGGAGGCCACCGCCGCCGGCCGCATGGCCGCTTACATGGAATGCGTCCGCAGCCTGCCGCCCAGCAAGGTGCCCTCCTTCGATGTTCAGTTGCGCCGCAAGGACGCCACGCTGCTCCCCGTCACGCTGCATATCTCGGGGCTGCGCGACGGCAGCGGCGCCCTGGCCGGGCTGGTGGCGGTGGCAGTTGACCAGGGCGTGACCCTTCGCCAGGATCAGGCCCTGCGCGAATCGCAGGAGCGCTATCGCGACCTGTTTGAAAACTCCAGCGAGATGATCGCCACGCTCAGTCCGGCGGGCAAGTTTCTCTATGCCAATCCAGCATGGAACCGGTGCTTCGGAAAAGACACCGTGGAATTGATCGAATTGGATTGCTTCGACAAGCTTTTCGGACCCGGTTGCCGCACTGAAGTCGCCTCGCTTTTCCGCCGCGCATTGGATGGCGAGGTGGTCGACCGCGCCCCCCTGCGCTACCACACGCACGACAGCCGCGTGCTGGAGCTGGAATTGAGCTTGAGCCAGCGGCAGAAGGGCGGCAATCCGCTGGCGATTCGCTGCCTGATGCGCGATGTTACCCAGCAGAAGCAGCGCGAGCACCGCCTTGCCCTGCAACTGGTGGTCAGCCAGATCGTGGGTGAAAACGCTTCCTCCGACGTAGCCTCCACGCGCATTCTGGAGGCACTCTGCGTCTCCCAGGGTTGGGATATGGCGGTGAAATGGAGCGTCAATGCGGAAGAACGGCGGCTTGAATTCGGCTCCGCTTGGGCTGCGCCAGGGCATCGCGCCGAGACCTTCATTCAGGAGAGCATGGGCCTTACCCTGCTCAAAGGCGTCGACCTTCCAGGGCTGGCTTGGGGGGATCGCCGGCCGGTCTGGCTCACTAGCCTTGCGTCGTTGGCGGAATCGCCGCGCGTTACGGATGCGCTGCGCCACGAGATGGTCTCCGGCTGGGCGGTCCCGGTACGCGAGGGCAACAAAGTGCTGGCAGTGCTTGAATTCTATTGCCACTTCAGCCTTCGCGAAGACCGCGAAGCCCTTGCCGCGGTGGAAACCGTGGCTGCCTCGCTCGGCCAGATGCTGGCACGCTCCGAGGAACGCGGACGCGCAGAGGAGCTTTCCCGCCAGCAGGAGGTCTTGCTCGACTCCGTCACCGACGGCATCTGCGGCGCGGACCGGCGCGGCCTGATCAGCTTTGCCAACCCCGCCGCTGCCCGGCTGCTGGGAGCCGACGCCGCCAGTCTTGTCGGCAGGCCGGTTCATGAACTGCTGCACGGCGCTGCTCCGGCCAACCGCATGTGCAGCGAAGACTGCCCCCTCCGCCGTGCCTCGGGCCAGCAGAAGACCGCCGCCGGCGAAGACACCATCTTCCGCTCCGACGGCAGTTCTTTCCCCGCCGAATATGTCCTCACGCCCATTGCCGACCAGGGCCGCTTCTCGGGTTCCGTGCTCAGCTTCCGCAACATCAGCCAGCGCTACGCCCTCGACCGGTTGAAGGACGAGTTCATCTCCACGGTCAGCCACGAGTTGCGGACCCCGCTCACTTCCATCCGCGGGGCGCTGGGATTGCTCTCATCGGGCATTCTCGGCCAGGTCAACGACAAGGCCGCCAACCTGATCCGCATTGCCGTCACCAACTCTGACCGCCTGGTGCACCTGATCAACGACATCCTGGATCTCGAGCGTATCCAGTCCGGCCGCGAACCGCTGGCCTTCCGCCCGGTGCAACTGGCACAGGTTGTCCGCCAGGCCATCGACGGCATGGCGCCGGTAGCCGATTCAGCCGGCGTCCAGCTCATCCACGACACAACGCAGGCGGAGATTGCCGCCGACCCGGACCGTTTGCTGCAGGTGCTCACCAACCTGCTCTCCAACGCAGTCAAGTTCTCTCCGCCCAACTCCACCATCTCCGTCATGCTGCGCCCTGGAACCAGCGGAATCACTCTCTCCGTCATCGACCAGGGCCGCGGCATTCCCGCCGACAAGCTGGAGGCGATCTTCGGCCGCTTTCAGCAGGTGGACGCGTCCGATTCGCGGCAAAAGGGCGGAACCGGGCTGGGCCTGGCCATTTGCAGGGCGATCGTCCAGCAGCACGCAGGGCGCATCTGGGCCGAGCGCAACCCGGTCCGCGGATCGACTTTCCGCGTTTTTCTTCCCTATCAGCCGCCCCCCTTGGAGCCGGCAGAGACTGTCTTCGATCAGGAGACCGGCCAGGGCACCCTGCTGCTGGCGGACGCCAACCCGGCCTCTCGTCCGCACATTTCAGCCTTGCTTACAAGCCACGGCTATCGCGTTGTGGAAACCACCAGCGTGGAAGCTACCCTGGCCGCCGCGCACGATGGAGTTGAGGCCATTCTGCTCGATACTTCACTGGACGGCATGAACGGCTGGGAGATTCTTCCCCTGTTGCGCCGCCTGCGCCCCGAGGCGCGAACGCCCATCGTCCTGCTTAGCGTGGACAAACAGCAGGATCCTTCCGCGCTGCCCGCCGATGCCGAAGGCTGGGTGGCGAACCGGCTGAGCGAAGACGCTTTGCTGGGGGAGTTGGGCCGGGTGCTCTGCGGACCCGGCGAAAACGCACGCATCCTGGTGGTCGAGAACGATATAGAACTGGCCATCGCCATCGGAAGCGTTTTCCTGCGCGATGGCATCGATGTGCGGCTGGCCCACACCCTGGATGACGCTCTGGACGCCTGCTTCGGCTTCCAGCCGCACCTTCTGGTGCTCGATATCGGCCTGCCAGACGGCGACGGCTTCAACGTGGTCGATTGGCTGCGCAAGCACGAAAGCCTGGCCAACTTGCCCCTCGTGGTCTACTCGGGCCGCGACCTTAGCCACGAAGAATGCCGCAAATTGACGCTCGGGCCCACGCAATTCCTGACCAAAGCCCGTGTGCAGCCGCAGCAATTGGAAGCCCTGGTGCTGACCATGCTGCGCAGTTCCCGCCACGCGGAAGAGACCGGCGTCACGGAGTCTTCGCTCAAGACCACCTGATCTCACCCGGAGCCTGATAGCCCACCCTACGCTGCTGTTGTTGTCCCAAGGGCGGAATCCACGAACCGATAACCGTTTTTCTGTTACCTGGGGAGTACTCAATCCACCGGTACCCATCGACAGACCCGCGCGGAGAGCCGACAATGAACCACAGCAGCACAGGCCGCAACCTGAAAACCCTGTTTCCTGCCTTTCGAGGTAGTCCCCCATGTCGCACAGCATCCTGGTCATCGACGACGAAGACGATATTCGCGAAGTTGCCGCACTTAGCCTGGAAACCGTTGCCGGGTGGCAGGTTTTTACCGCCAACTCGGGCACACAAGGCCTGGAGCGCGCCGTTGAGCATCAGCCCGACGCCATCCTGCTGGACGTGATGATGCCCGGCATGGACGGACCCACCACCTTCCGCGAGCTGCGCAAGAATCCCGCCACCGCCCGCATTCCCGTGCTGCTGCTCACCGCCAAGGTGCAGAGTTCCGACCAGCGCCGCTTCGCCGACCTGGGAGTGGAAGCCATCCTCTTGAAGCCCTTTGACCCGCTCACCCTTTCCACCCAGATTGCCTCAGTATTGGGCTGGAGCTGAGCCCCAATGGCCGCCGAACCGCAGGCCGCTCTCTCCGCAGCCCTGGACCGCATGTGGGTCCAGTATCTTCCCCTGATGCAGGAGCGTGTTGAGGTTCTTGAAGCCGCTGCGCGGGAATTTGCCGCCGGCCCGCTTTCCGTGGATCGTCAACAGGAAGCGCAAGCCGCGGCCCACAAACTGGCCGGCGTGCTGGGCACCTTTGGCCTGACCCGCGGCACGGTGCTGGCCCGCGAACTGGAGACTATGTACTCCCGCCGCAACGATTCGGAAGCATCGCTCGCCGAGCGCTTCTCCAGCATCACCGCCGAAATCCGCGCAATCATTGCATCCCGCAAATAGGAAAAGGCCGGATGGGGTTGAGCCCCCATCCGGCCTTTGAATGTTCCAAAATCCGAGTGCCACAGGTCTCGACTTTTTTTCGAGACCTGGACGGTTGCCATTACGCGAGGTCGAAGCGGTCGAGATTCATCACCTTGCTCCATGCCGCCACAAAGTCATGCACGAACGCCTCCTGCGAGTCGGCGCACGCATAGAATTCCGCCAGCGCACGAAGCTGAGAGTTCGAGCCGAAGACCAGATCAACGACCGTGGCCGTCCACTTGTGCTCCCCGGTCGCCCGATCGTGCCCCTCCAAAACGCCTCCCGGTCCTGCTGACTTCTGCCACTTGGTGTTCATATCGAGGAGATTGACGAAGAAGTCATTCGTCAACGCCCCCGGCCGCTTGGTGAAAACGCCGTAGTCGGTTCGCCCGAAGTTTGCATTCAGCGCCCGCAGGCCGCCGATCAGCACCGTCATCTCGGGAGCGGTCAGCGTGAGCAGGTTCGCCTTGTCCACAAGCAACTCTGCAGCCGATCCCTCTTGTCCCTTGCGAACGTAGTTGCGGAACCCATCCGCGGTTGGCTCAAGCACCGCAAACGAGTCCACGTCGGTCTGGTCCTGCGATGCGTCTGTACGCCCTGGCGCGAAGGGAACCTTCACGTCGTGGCCTGCCTTCTTCGCAGCTGCATCGACTGCTGCGCACCCGCCCAGAACAATCAGATCGGCAAGGGAAACCTTCTTCTTCCCACCGGCGCCATTGAATTCCTTCTGGATCGCCTCCAACGTCGCGAGCACTTTCGCCAGTTCGGCCGGCTGGTTGACCTCCCAGTCTTTCTGCGGCGTCAGGCGAATGCGCCCGCCGTTGGCCCCGCCGCGCTTGTCGCCGCCCCGGAACGTGGTGGCCGACGCCCATGCCGTTGTGACCAGTTGCGAGACGGAAAGCCCCGATGCCAGGATCTTGGCCGACAGAGCAGAGATATCCTTCGCGTCGATCAAAGCATGATCCACCGCTGGAATCGGGTCCTGCCAGAGCAGATGTTCCTTGGGAACGAGCGGTCCAAGATACCGCGCGAGCGGTCCCATGTCGCGATGCGTGAGCTTGAACCATGCCTTGGCGAAAGCGTCCGCGAACTCCTCCGGATGCTCGAGGAAGCGCCGCGAAATCTTCTCGTAACTCGGGTCTATCTTCAGAGACAAGTCGGTCGTGAACATGATCGGCGCGTGCTTCTTCTTGGGGTCGTGAGCATCCGGCACCGTACCCGCCGCGGCCCCATTTTTCGGCGTCCATTGGTGAGCGCCGGCCGGGCTCTTGGTGAGTTCCCAATCGTAGGCAAACAGGTTTTCGAGATAGTCGTTGTCCCACTTCACCGGGTTCGAGGTCCATGCGCCCTCAAGCCCGCTGCTGATCGTGTCCACGCCTTTGCCGCTGCCGAAACTGTTTTGCCAACCGAAGCCTTGCTCTTCAATGCCGGCGCCCTCCGGTTCGGGACCAACATACTTGACCGGGTCGGCGGCGCCGTGGGCCTTGCCGAAGGTGTGTCCGCCGGCGATGAGGGCGACTGTCTCCTCGTCATTCATCGCCATGCGCGCAAATGTCTCCCGAATATCCCGCACCGCGGCGACTGGATCAGGCTTGCCGTTGGGGCCTTCGGGATTCACATAGATCAGGCCCATCTGCACGGCTGCGAGAGGATTGTCGAGCTCACGGTCGCCCTTGTAGCGTTCATCTCCCAGCCACTTGCCCTCCGATCCCCAATAAATGTTTTCTTCCGGCTCCCAGATGTCCTCGCGTCCGCCTGCGAAACCGAAGGTCTTCAACCCCATGGAATCAAGCGCCACGTTTCCGGCGAGAATCATCAGGTCGGCCCAGGAAATCTTCCGGCCATGCTTCTGCTTGATCGGCCAGAGCAGCCGGCGCGCCTTGTCCAGGCTCACGTTGTCCGGCCAGCTATTGAGGGGAGCAAATCGCTGCGCTCCAGAACCTGCGCCGCCGCGGCCATCGGCGATCCGGTATGTGCCGGCGCTGTGCCACGCCATGCGAATAAAGAATGGCCCATAGTGGCCGTAATCCGCAGGCCACCAGGCTTGCGAGCTCGTCATCAGCGTGTGCAGATCCTTGATCAAGGCATGCAGGTCGAGGCTCTTGAACTCCTCGGCGTAGTTGAATCCCTCACCCACCGGACTGGACTTGGGCGAGTGCTGGTGCAGGATTTTCAGATTCAATTGGTTGGGCCACCAATCTGCGTTCGTCGGTGCTCCAGCCGCCACTGCGTGCTTGCGGGCGCCGTTCGAAAATGGGCATTTTGCGTCGCCTGACATGGCATTTTGATCGTCGACTATCGGTGGTCCGGGGTGCGTTGTCTGGTTTTCAGACATGGGCAATTCTCCTTGGTTTCCGTTTTGCAATTGTGTTGTCCATTCCGCAATGTGCGGCAGGAGTTCGATATTTAACCTTCTCGGCAGCACAATGTCTGCCGCCGTAATAATACGCCTGCTCCTTCAACCTCGCCTGTTTACTCGCCCAGGTGAATTCGATCGCTTCCGCAGGGACGACTCTCCTATTCTATGACGGAAACCGAGGGTGCCGTGGAAACGCCTGGCGCCCATTAACCGGACAATCCTTCCGCACCCCCGGCCTCGCCATCAAGCCACACCTGTGAGAACGTTGGTCGCTCAACTTCTAATTCTCCCCCGCCAATCGACGCGTCTTCGGAGCCTATCCGCAAATAGTAGCGCCGGGCTCCAGACCGGCTGTACTGGCGGCTTCCTAGCCGCCAGATGCGGCTTGTGCGGGTCTGGAGACCCGCACGACAGCCGCTCTGGAGAGCGGCGCTACAAAATCGCTATTCGCGGAAAAGCTCAAAGGCTGTAGGTGCAAAACTGCGAGGCGAGCGATTCTGCTCAGCGCAACTTGTGCGAACCGGCGAATCTAGGGTCTGGCTGCCGATGGACGCGAAGCTGCTCATTCCCCGGACCCGGGACCGCCGCCAATGGGAGAAAAAGATGAAGACTACCAAACCGTTCGCTGCCGTGCTGGCGCTGCTCACAATTGGGGCGATGACCGGCTGCTGGGGGAACTCCTCCAAGTCTCCGGATGTTTCCAGCGGCATCCGCAAGTCGCTCGATCAAGCCGGCTTGAAAGACGTCACCGTAAGTCAGAATCGCGAACAAGGCATTGTGACCCTGGGTGGACAAGTCACCAACCCGAACGACAAGGCTCAGGCCGAGACACTGGCAAAGTCGTTGGCGGGCGCGCAGGTTGTGGCCGATCAGATTGCCGTGGTTCCATCCGGTCAAGGAAGAGAAGTAAGCGCCGTCAATTCCGATCTGGACCAGGCTATCGAAAAGAACCTGGATGCGGCGCTGATCCAGAACAAACTGCACCACGATGTGAATTACAAGGTGAAGAACGGCGTCGTTACCCTCTCAGGAGAGGTGGACTCGGAAGACCTGCGCAGGGGCGCAGAGACCCTGGCGACCGCGGTTCCGAACGTACTGCAAGTGGTCAACGATCTGCAGATCAGAAACATGAAAGCCAGTTCCGGGCAATAACGCTGCCGGGTGCCCATCCTTGGCACGTTCTTGTCCTGATGCCAAGGATGGGAAACCCTCGGGCTTCGCCGCCCCAATCTGCCCCGCTGTCCGGAATCGAACAGCTCTTTCCGGAATCGAACGGCCCATCGGGCACTTCTGCCTTGAGCGCCTTGGAAAGCCGCTGTTTTCAGTCGAAATCCACCAACGCGTTTGGCATACCATATGCTCTCTCATCCCAGAGAGCACCCTCCCCACGGGACCACAGACAGGAACCAAGGACCACTCGCAGACGTAGTACACACATTGCCCGGAATGCACAGGGCGCTCAGAGCGCTCGCCAATCCAAACCGCCCCGGAGGTTCAACATATGCGGACGTTCTTCGGTCAACTCAAGCAGGTGCTGCGCCGGCTGGGCCGCGCGCCCATGTTCACCGCCATCACGCTTCTCACCCTGGCCATCGGCATCGGCGCCAACACGGTGATCTTCAGCGTCGTCGAGGGCATTCTGCTCAAGCCGCTGCCCTATCCCCATGCGGAACAGTTGATCGGCGTCTGGCATACGGCCCCAGGCATCAACATCCCCCAACTCAACATGGCGCCCTCGATCTACTTCATCGATCGCGAGCAGAACACCACATTCCAGGACATCGGCGTCTATAATGGCGACGCGTTCAGCGTAACCGGCGCGGGAGAACCGGAGCACGTCCGCGGCCTCGGCGTCACCGACGGCACATTGCCCCTGCTCGGCGTCACCCCTGCGCTTGGACACCTTTTCAGCCGCCAGGACGACACTGCCTCGGCCCCCGCCACGGTCATCCTCTCCTATGCCTATTGGCAGCAAAAGTTCGGCGGCGCAACCTCGGTAATCGGCACTTCCATCACCATGGACGGCAAAGCCCGTCAGATCGTCGGCGTTCTGCCCAGGAACTTCCACTTTCTCGATTACAACGATGCCGCGCTGGTCATTCCCATGCAATGGGATCGCAGCAAGATCAAGCTGGGCAACTTCAGCTACCGTGCCATTGCCCGCCTCAAGCCGGGAGTCACCATGCAGCAAGCCAGCGCCGATATGGCGCGGCTGCTTCCGGTGGTCTTGCGCAGTTTCCCCGCGCCCGAGGGCTTCAGCATCAGCCTCTTTCAGAAAGCCCAGTTCGCGCCCAGCCTCCGGCCACTGAAACAAGATGTCGTCGGCGACGTAGGCAAAGTCCTGTGGGTCCTCATGGGCTCCATCGCCATGGTTCTGCTGGTGGCCTGCGCCAACGTCGCCAACCTGCTCCTGGTGCGCGTGGAAGGACGCCGCCAGGAGCTCGCCATCCGCTCCGCCCTGGGAGCAGCCTGGGGGCGGACCGCAATGGAACTGCTCTTCGAAAGCCTGATACTCGGCCTCGTCGGCAGCCTCATTGGACTGGGTCTGGCCTACGGCGCGCTGCGGGCGCTGGTTGCCGCGGCGCCAACCGGGCTGCCCCGCATCCACGAGATCGGCATCGACATTCCGGTCCTGCTTTTCACGCTTGGCTTGGCTCTCTTCACCAGCGTTCTCATTGGCGCGCTTCCAATCTTCAAATATGCAGGTGTTCGCGCCACCACCGGACTCCGCGAAGGCGGACGCGCTCTCAGCCAGAGCCGCGAGCGCCACCGGGCGCGCCAGGTATTGGTGATCGTCCAGGTGGCCATGGCGCTGGTGCTGCTCATCTGCTCCGGCCTCATGATTCGTACCTTCCAGGCGCTCACGCGCGTCAATCCCGGTTTCACTTCGCCCGATTCGATTCAGACCTTCCGCTTGTACATACCCGAAACGACGATCCCCGACGCCCAACCCGAGCGCGTCACCCACATGGAACAGGACATCCTCAACAAAATCGCCGCCGTTCCCGGCGTACAATCGGTAAGCTTCTCTTCGGCAATACCATTGGATGGATTCGACTCATGGGATCCCGTCTTCGCGAAGGACCACACCTACGCCGAGGGCCAGATGGCGCCCATCCGGCGCTTCAAGTTCATCGCCCCTGAGTTCTTCTCCACCATTGGGACCCGCCTGGTGGCCGGCCGCGATTCCACCTGGACCGATCTTTACGACAGGCGGCCCGTGGTCATCGTCTCAGAGAGTTTCGCGCGCGAATACTGGCAGAGCGCTCAGGGCGCGCTGGGCAAAATGATCCGCGTCGCCACCACCGACCCATGGCGCGAAATCGTCGGCGTCGCCCAGGACATCCACGACGACGGCGTCGACAAACCGGTATCCTCGGCCATCTACTGGCCCGCCCTGATGGACAACTTCGAAGACAACAAGAACCGTGTCCAGCGAAGCGTCGGTTTCGCCATTCGCAGCCCCCGCGCCGGCTCGCAGGCCTTCATGAAAGAGGTACAGCAACAGGTCTGGTCAATCAACTCCAGCGTGCCCCTGGCCGACCCGCAAACTTTAGGCGAGCTCTACACCAAGTCCATGGCGCGCACCTCGTTCACGCTGGTCCTGCTCTCGGTTGCCGGCGCAATGGCGCTGCTGCTGGGCATTGTCGGCATCTACGGCGTCATCGCCTACACGGTTTCGCAGCGTACCCGCGAAATCGGCATCCGCATGGCCCTGGGCGCGCAGCGTAACGCACTGACCGGCCTGTTTGTGCGCCAGGGATTGAGTCTCACCGCCATCGGCGCGGCCTGCGGCCTGGTCGTCGCCTTCGTCACCATGCGCCTGATGTCCTCGATCCTGTTCAACGTGAGCCCCGCCGACCCGCTCACCTACATCGTCATCACCGCCTGCGTGGGAGCCACCGCGTGCCTGGCCTGTTACTTGCCCTCGCGCCGCGCCGCTTCGGTCAACCCAGTAAACGCTCTGCGCTCCGAGTAAGCGCCGCCAGGAATCCTCGACCAGGAAAACACCATCCGTGCCCCATCCATTCGACGTCCTCCAGTCGAATGGGTGGGAAACCGCGACCCTCCGAGCCGCCCGTGTTCGGGGCAACAAATTCTACACGCACGCCAGCGAATTACACTTCAACTCAGCATGTTTCCGTCTGACCGATCCGCGCCGCAACTCGGTTTCAATTTCGATGAAGCCCCCCAGCCCCGCCGCGTCTGGCCGGTCAGCGAGCTGGTTGGTCAGGTTCGCGAGTTCGTCGAGCGGCAATACGGCGACGTCTGGGTCGAGGGTGAAATCTCCAACTTCCGCCCCGCGCCCTCCGGCCACATTTACTTCACGTTGAAAGACGCCGACGCTCAGTTGCCGGTCGTCCTCTTCCGCCGCCAGGCCATGCTGCTGCGCTTCCGTCCTGAAGACGGCCTGCACGTCCTGGTGCGCGGCCGGGTGAGCGTCTACGAGCAGCGCGGCCAGATGCAACTGGTTGCCGAGACCATGGAGCCCGTTGGCGCCGGCTCGCTGCAACTGGCCTTCGAGCAGCTCAAGCAGCGCCTGAACGCCGAGGGCCTGTTCGATGCCGGCCGCAAGCAGCCGCTGCCCGCGTTTCCGCGCACCGTGGGCATTGTCACCTCCCCCACCGGCGCCGTGATTCGCGACTTCCTCTCGATCGTCGCCCGCCGCAATTCCGGCCTCAACATCCTGCTCCTTCCCGTATCCGTTCAAGGCGATCAGGCGGCAGCGGAGATCGAATCCGCCGTCGATTATCTCAACAATTCCGGCTTGGTCGACCTTATCGTTCTTGCCCGCGGCGGAGGCTCGCTCGAAGACCTGGCCGCCTTCAACTCCGAGCGCGTAGCCCGCGCGATTGCATCGAGCAGCCTTCCCGTCGTTTCTGCGGTAGGGCACGAAACCGACTTCACCATCGCCGACTTTGTCGCCGATCTGCGCGCTCCCACCCCCTCAGCCGCCGCCGAGCTCATCACCGAAGCCCAGCACAAGATCGCCGAATACATGGCCAGCCAATCGCACCGTCTTGACCGCGCCGTGCGCTTCCAGCTTCTGCAGGCGCGACAGCATCTGGCGCATCTGCCCATCAGCCGCGCTGAGGCCCGCGTCTCCGCTTTGCTGCATCGCCGCGCCCAGCGTCTGGACGACCTGGCCGGCCGCCTGAAGGACTCCGTCACCAGCCAGCTTCGCCGCCGACACCATCATGCGGCAGCCCTCGGCGCCTCCGTACTACGTCACGACCCACGACAGGCACTTGCCCAGGCCCGCGACCGCCTCCAGGCTGGGCTGAACCATCTGCGCCGAGATGTTGAGCGCCTGCTTCATGCTCAAAACAAAACACTTGCCGCGCTCAACGCCCAGTTGCACTCGCTTTCGCCGCTCGCCGTCCTTGACCGCGGCTATGCCCTGGTCCTCAACGAGCACGGCGACGTCGTCCGCTCCACCACCCAGATCGCGCCCGGCGACCCGCTGGTTACGCGCCTTGCCGACGGTATCTTTACTAGCCGTGTTGAGGGCACCAGCCGTGTCGAAGCCGCCTCGGCAGCCGGCCACGGTGACAAATAGTAACCTCCGCATCACCCTTTCGGAACCTGAACACGTACCCCGCAACCGCGCAACAAAAGCAGCGGCCATGTGTCTTTAAGGTATGCTCTAGGAAGAGCTCCCATCCGTGCGCTATTCAGAGAGATGGGGCAGTTTTGTGACCTTTTCAAGAATTGAGACTATGACAGCAATTGCTACTCGCCAACTTTTCGGCACAGATGGCATCCGCGCCGTTGCCGGTGAATCCCCCCTCGATCCCGTCACCATCTACGCAGTCGGCCTGGCCCTGGCCCACACGCTGAAGCGCCAGGCGCGCGAGCCCAAGGTCATCCTCGGCCGCGACACCCGCGAATCGAGCCTCTGGATCGCCGCCACGCTCGCCGCCGGCCTGCGCGCTGCCGGCGCCGGCGTTGAGAGCGCCGGCATCGTTCCCACGCCCGCCGTCGCCTTCCTCGCCCACACCCATGGGTTCAACGCAGGCGTAGTCATCTCTGCCTCCCACAATCCCTGGCGCGACAACGGCATCAAGCTCTTTGGCGCGGACGGCTTCAAGCTCCCCGACGCTCTCGAGCTGGCGATGGAAGACGAAATCCTGCACCACGCCGCCAAGAACCACATCCCCGACCCCGCCACTCTGCCGCCCCTCGAAGATAACCTCAGCTACCAGGCCGACTACATTCAGTTCCTCGTCGACTCCGCGCCGGGGCTCGACCTGCGCGGCATGAGCATGGTCGTCGACTGCGCCAACGGCGCCGCGGCCGCCATTGCGCCGAAGCTGTTTCGCCGCCTCAGCCCCGATCAGTCCGCGCACATCACTTTGCTCAACACCACGCCCGATGGCCGCAACATCAACTTGGGCTGCGGCGCGCTTCATCCCGCCTTCGTTGCTGCCGAGGCGCAAAAGCTCGGTGCGCCCCTCGGCATCACCTTCGACGGCGACGCCGACCGCTGCATGCTGGCCGGCGCACATAACAACGTCATCAACGGCGACGCCATCCTGCTTGCCGTCGCGCGCGACATGAAGGCCCGCGGCATCCTCACCGGCGACCTGGCCGTGGCCACCACCATGTCCAACATGGGCCTCGAAGCCGCTCTCAAGCGCTCTGGAATCCGAATGCTCCGCGCGCCGGTTGGCGACCGCTACGTGCTCGAGCAGATGCTCAAGCACAACGCCGCTCTGGGCGGCGAGCAGTCCGGCCACATCCTCATGCCGCACCTTGCCACCACCGGCGACGGCCTGCTGACCGCTCTCGTCGTGCTCGACCTCATCGTCCGCACCGGCCAATCGATCGACGAGCTCACCGCCGACCTGAAGGTCTTCCCGCAAGTCATTGTCAACGTTAAAGTCCGCGAAAAGCGCCCCCTGGAAGCCATCCCCGCCGTCGCAGCCACCATCCGCGCCGCCGAATCGGAGCTCAAGGATTCCGGCCGCGTCGTCATCCGCTACAGCGGCACCGAGGCCCTGGCCCGCGTCATGATCGAGGCCGAATCCGAGACCGCCATGCACCACCACGCCACCACCATCGCCGACGCCATCCGCCACGAACTCGGCGTCTAGAGCGCGACCTGGGCGCCCCCACCCTCGCCATTACCGTGGGTGCCCCATCGTCGCGAAGCTCTTGTTCTTGTGGCTCGGGCGGGATAGCTCCATCTATATATAGCTTTTTATTGCCTTTGCAACTGATTACCCGCCATTTCATCTGTTCCATGAGGCCACTTTCGGCGTAGCCTCCCCATGTCTAAAGTGGGATTGAACTGCGATCCAGCAGCCTTATAAAGTTCACCCATGTACGCTACAGAGATTCCTGAACCGCCGCTTTTGACGATTGAACCGTCTCGCGCGCATCCCCCGTCAGAACCTCAACGCAGGGGCTCAGGAAGCTCGATGTTGCTAGTCGTCTTCACCATCTCCATGTTCGTCAGCGCCGCCCTGCTGTTCCTGGTCGAGCCCATGATGGCAAAGATGGCGCTGCCCATGCTCGGCGGCACGCCGGCGGTGTGGAACACCTGCCTGGTCTTCTTTCAAATGATGCTCCTGGCCGGTTACCTCTATGCCTACGCGGTGACCAAGTGGCTCCGCCGCCGCACCCAGATCATCCTGCATGTTTCGCTCGCGCTCACGCCGTTCGTGGTCCTCCCGCTGCACATCCCCGCCGGCTGGGAGCCGCCCTCCGACAGCAGTCCCGTGTTGTGGGTGCTCGCCATGCTTTCCGTCGCCGTGGGCTTTCCCTTCTTTTTGCTCTCGGCATCCACCCCCATGCTGCAGCGCTGGTTCTCCCATTCGGGACATAAATCTGCCCACGACCCCTATTTTCTCTATGCCGCCAGCAACGCAGGAAGCCTGGTTGGATTGCTTGGCTACCCCCTTCTTCTCGAACCCACGCTCCGCCTGAGCGTGCAGAGTTCCTTCTGGAGTTACGGCTACGCTGTGTTTCTTGCCCTGACCGTGGCCTGCGGCGCGCTGGTATGGCGCAGCCGGCCTGAAACAATCTCCGCACTAGCGGCCCAGAGCGAAGAGACAGACGAATTCGTTCCTCGCGATCTCTGGCGTCAACGCCTGCGCTGGATCGCCCTGGCCTTCGTGCCCTCCAGCTTGATGATGGGCGTAACCACGGCGCTCACCACCGACGTGCCCGCCATCCCGCTGTTTTGGGTCCTGCCGCTGGCCTTTTATCTGTTGAGCTTTGTGCTGGTCTTTGCCAAGCGCCCACCCATTTCGCATGAGTGGCTCATTCGCCGCCTGCCCTTTCTCATCCTCATCGCACTCGTCCCCACGCTCTGCAAAACCAAACTGCCGCTGCTGGCCTTGATTGCGCTTTACCTGGCCACGCTGTTCGCAATCGCCCTGGTGTGTCACGGCGAGCTCGCCCGCAGCCGCCCCAAAATCACACGCCTGACGGAATTCTATTTGTGGATGTCCTTCGGCGGCGTGCTTGGCGGCATCTTCAACGCATTGATCGCCCCGGCGATCTTCTCCACCGTGATCGAGTTCCCGCTGGTGCTTGTGCTCGCAGCCATGCTGCGCCCGCCCATCGACCAGACCGCGCCGCCGCCGGAGAAAGCCGCGCGCGTGAAGCGAAACGACTGGCTGCTCCCCATCGCGCTCTTCCTGGTGATGGCCGGCATCCTGACCGGCCTGGCCCATGCCGGCATCGCGCTCGGCAGTTCGCTGATCATTCTCATCTTCGGCTACTCCATGCTGTGGTGCATGAGCTTCGGCAAACGGCCGCTTCGCTTTGCCGCCGGCCTGGTCGCATTGCTTGCCGCAAGCTCGCTCTACCACCCCAACATCGGCGCGATTCTGCACACCGGCCGCAATTTCTTCGGCGTCATCCGCGTCACCGACAGCCCCAACGGCAAACTGCGCTATCTCATCCATGGGGGAACGCTGCACGGCTCGCAGAGTCTCGACCCCTCTCGCACCCGCGAGCCGCTGGCCTACTACACCAGGACCGGCCCCGCAGGCAGCATTCTCCGCGCCATGCAGGCCAAGACCCTTTCAGCAACCCAGGGTGACCCTCTTCACTCAAACTGGGCTGTCGTGGGCCTGGGAGCAGGCGCAATGGCCTGCTATCTGCAACCGGGCGAGTCGCTCACCTACTACGAAATCGACCCTCTGGTTGAGCAAATGGCGCTCGACACCCGCTACTTCACCTTCCTTGAACAATGCGCTCCGCAGGCGAAGATCGTCCTCGGCGACGCGCGTCTCAAGCTCCGCAAGGCACCCGACGCAGGCTACGACCTGATCGTCATCGACGCCTTCAGCGGCGACATGATTCCCATGCACCTGGTCACCCGCGAGGCCCTTGCCCTCTATCTGCGCAAGCTCGCTCCCGGAGGCATGCTCGCCTTCCATATCACCAACCTCTACCTCGACATCGCGCCCACTTTGGGCTCCCTCGCCAACGACGCCGGTCTGGTCTGTGTCTCTTCGGACGACCGTGGTGTATCGCAAGATCAACTGGATGCCGGCAAACTCGCCTCCCATTGGCTGGTGATGGCGCGCAGCAGCGCCGATCTAGGTCCGCTGGCCACCGACCCGCATTGGGTCCAAATGCGCGTCCCTCCCGGAACCAAAGTCTGGACCGACGACTACTCCAACCTGCTCCACGTCATCAAGTGGAATTGATATACGGGGAAACTTCTTCTCTGCTCCCGGAGGGAGCACTGAGAATGGCCCAGGGTGCGGTCCTTGCGCCAAGCTCAAACAACTGCTGCGCGCGGCCAGGGCCCGCACTCAAGAAGCCCTCGACCAGGCCATTGCCGAACAGCTCCCAACGCTAGCTGCCGAAGATGCAAGAGCCTGGTTCAGGCCCCCATTCTCAGCTCTAAAGCAATAGGAGAAATGCCCTGGTTCGCCGGCTGAAGGTGATCCATATCACAGCCCGGCTTCGTCGACGTTCCTTACGCTGAGGAAGGTAAGGATCAATCATGGCAACGCTGCCGGCAGTCCCCACGCCACAATCGACAAAAAACAAGCTCGTTCGCAGGGCTGCGGCGGATCGCTCGCAAGTTCTTCGCAAGACCGTCCAGACTCTCTTCTTTGCCTTGAACATTGTCATCGGAATTCAGTTTCTATTCTGGGTTCGCTCTTTCGAGCATCCAGGAAGCTTCGAGTTCTCGCGGCCCGCAGGCGTGGATGGCTGGCTTCCCATCGCCGGCCTTATGAATTTGAAGTATTTTTTCGCAACAGGCCAAATTCCCACCGTTCACCCTGCTGCCATGTTTCTGTTCATGGCCTTCCTGCTTATGAGTCTCGTGCTCAAAAAGACTTTCTGTTCCTGGCTCTGCCCCATCGGCACGCTCTCTGAATTCCTTTGGAAGTTCGGCCGCAAGGTATTGCATAGAAACTTTGCCCTGCCTAAAGGGCTCGATCTGCCCTTGCGCGCGCCGAAGTATCTGCTGCTTGGTTTCTTCGCCTTCATCATCGGCGCCATGTCCGCCGAGGCCCTTGACGGCTTCATGCACGCGCCCTATGCATTGGTGGCCGACGTGAAGTTGCTCCATTTCTTCCTGCATCTCGGGATTACTGCGAGTGTTGTGCTGGTCATGTTGGTATTTCTTTCAGTGTTGGTGCAGAACTTTTGGTGCCGCTATCTGTGCCCATACGGCGCGCTCATGGGACTGGCCTCTATGCTGAGCCCATTCAAGATCCGGCGCGACCCCGATGCGTGCATCGATTGCGGTAAATGCGCTCGTGCATGCCCTTCGCAGTTGTCTGTCGATCGACTGGTGCAAGTCCGTTCCGCTGAGTGCACCGGTTGCATGGCGTGCGTTGCAGCCTGCTCCGCCCAAAACGCGCTCCAATTTTCATTGCCGCCCTGGCGCAACGCTGCACTCACCCAGCGCTGGATGCGCCGTGCCATGTCGCCGCTGGCTGTGGCTGCATTTCTCGCCTGCATCCTCTTCGGATTTACGACTTACGCCAAGGTTTCCGGCCACTGGCAGACCAACCTGCCGCGAGCGGAATATCGGCAACTTATCCCTGCAGCAGACACACTTGGCCACCCTGGCTATTGAGCGGAGTCTGCGGACGGCGCTCACGGATCGACTTTGATGGCTGGAGACGCCACTTGTGGAGCGATAGAATGGAGAGTCACGATCCAGGAAGCAGAGTCCATGAACGAAACCTCAGCGGTTGAGCTGTTCGAAACCAGCCTGCGCGACGGAATGCAACAGCCCAACATCGATATCTCGGTACCCAACGCTGTCAGCCTGCTGCAGCGCATGTCCGCCTTCGGCGTCCACTATGCGGAAATCGGCTTTGCCGGCGCTAATCAATTTGTAGCCGACCTGACAGGCGCGCTCGAATCTGTCGACACCGGCGCAATGAAGCTGGCCCTCTTCGGCAGAACCCGCGGCCGCGGCACAAGCGTTAGCGAGTGGCCCGACGTGAAATTCATCGTTGCCCGCAAGCGGCGCATCCCCGTTGCCGTTCTGGTCGTCAAGTCCCGGCTGCTCGATGTCATTCGCTCCCTCGAAACCACGCCCGAAGAAAACCTGCGCATGGCGCATGAAACCGTCGCCTGCCTGCAGGACCACGGCCTGGAAGTCATCGTCGATTTCGAGCACGCCATGGATACCAACTGCGGCCGCCGCGAAAACGGCAACCTGTGCGACGCCGACTTCCACCAGCGCAGCCTCGATTACTTCCATCAACTTACTGCCCAATGTGTAAGTCAGAGAGTTAGCCGCATAGTTATCTGCGACACTACGGGCGGGGCCAATCCAGAGGAAGTTACAACCGTCTTTCGCGGACTTACACAGACTTATCCCGGAGTCAGCTTCGGATTCCACGGCCACACCGATCGCGGTCTGGGCATCGCCAACACCCGCGCCGCCATTCTTGCCGGAGCCATCCAGGTGCAAGGCACCCTGCTCGGCACCGGCGAACGCTGCGGAAACGTGAATCTCACCACAGTGATCGGCAGCATGCAACTAAGGGGCGAAGCCGAGTTTGTAACTCCCGAATCGCTCACCGGACTTACCAGCCTGGCTCATTCCGCCTGCGGCGCCTTTTCGCTTGATGTGCCGCACGGCGCACCCATCGTGGGCACTGGAGCCTTCGGCACTTGGGCCGGCATGCACGGCAGCAGCGAGCGCAAGAATCCAGGTGCGTACCTCTGGTGCGACCCGTCGCTCGTCGGCGCTAACCCGGTCATCGGCGTCAACGCGCAATCGGGCAAGGCCAACATCATCCTGCTCTCTGAAACTCTCGGCGTGCCCCTCAACGGCGCGCAGGCGCAGGCATTCATTGAAGCAAACCAGCCCATGATCGACGGCGGGGGATTTACTGCCAGCGAAGTCTCCTTCCGGCTCGCCTGCATGAAGATCCTCGACACGCTGCCCGACCGCTTCAATGTAAAGAGCTGGCGGGTGATCGACGAGTCCGACGAGACCAGAAACAGATACGTCCAGGCTTCCATGTTGTTATCCGTGGGTAACTCGACTGTAACTACCACGCGCGCAGAAGGCGCAGGCCCCGTGGATGCACTTACCAAAGCTATGCGCCAGGAGTTGGAGAAGTGGTACCCGTCCGTTGCGAAGATGCATCTGGGCCGATTCAGCGTAACCGCAATCGACGTTTCCGCCCATGACACCGCTGCTCATGTGCGCGTAACTCTGAGCTTTCACGCCGACGGCCACGAGCCCTGGACCACCGCCGGCGTAAGCAGCGATCTCAACCAGGCCGCGCTCATGGCCATCATCGACGGCTTCCACTACTGGCTATTGAAGAGTACCAACTGATCCTGTTCCCTGTTCCCTGTTCCCTGCTTTAAAGGTCCCGCCAATTCTGCCCGAACGCAAGGTCGGCCACCAGCGGCACATTCAGCTTGACCACGCCTGCCATTGCGCCGCGCACAAGCTTCTCAACCTCGGCGGTCTCATCGAGCGGAACCTCGAAAAGAAGCTCGTCATGAACCTGCAGAATCATTTGCGTTTTGAGCTTGCGGTCGCGCAGTTCGCGGTCGATCACGATCATGGCCAGCTTGATCAGATCCGCCGCGGTGCCTTGCAGAGGCGTGTTGACCGCAGTCCGTTCCGCAAATCCGCGCTGGTTGGGGTTGCGGCTATCGATATCCGGAATGGGCCGCACCCGCCCAAACAGCGTGCGCACCGCGCCATCCCGCCGCGTCTGCTCCAGCGTCCGCTCGATGAACGCCTTCACGCCCTCATAGCGCTGGAAATACCGCTCAATATAAGCCTTCGCCTCGGCCTGCGGAATGCCCAGTTGCGCCGCCAGCCCAAAGGCCGAAATTCCGTAGACGATGCCAAAATTCACCGCCTTGGCCCGCCCGCGCGTCTCCTTGTCCATGGATTCGATTGGAACGCCGAAGACCTCGCTCGCCGTGAGCGTATGAATATCGATTTCTTCCGCGTAAGCGCGCATCAGCAGCGGATCCTGGCTGAAATGCGCCAGCAGCCGCAGTTCAATCTGCGAGTAATCTGCCGAGAGCAACTGCATTCCCGGCGAAGCCGTAAACGCCGCGCGAATCTCTCGCCCCAGCTCCGTGCGAATAGGAATGTTCTGCAGATTCGGATTGACAGACGAAAGCCTTCCCGTCGCTGTAGCCGCAGCCTGAAAGGTTGTATGCACGCGCGACTCCGCATCGGCCAGCAGCGGCAGCGCGTCGATATAGTTCGACTTGAGCTTCGACAAATGGCGGTATTCAAGCACCAGCCGCGGAACATCGTGCCGCGCAGCCAGCCCCTCAAGCACATCCTGCGCCGTTGAAATGGCCTTCCCCTTGCCGCGAACCACCGGCGCAGGCAGTCCCAGGTGCGTGAACAGAACCACCCCCAGTTGCTTCGGCGAATTGATATTGAACCGCTGCCCGGCCAGTTCGAAGATTCGCTCGCCCACGCGCTGCAATTCCGCGCTGAATCGCTCTGAAAGCGCGGCAAGAGCCGCCTTGTCGATGCGCACGCCCGCCTGCTCCATGCGAAACAGAACCGGTGCAAGCGGCCGATCGATCTCCTCGTAGACCTTTGTCGCCGCAGCCTTCTCCGCCTCGGACCGCAGCACCGGAACAAGCGCATGAATAGACGCCGCGCCCGCCGGCAGCGACGACGGCGCCGCCTGGTTGTGCCTCGCAGCCACATCCGCAAGCGTCTGCGTCGTGTGCGTCGGGTTGAGCGCATAAGAAAGCAGCATCGTGTCTTCGATCGCCCCACGCAGTTCAATCCCTTGCCCGCTTAGAACATGTAAGGCCAGCTTCCAGTCATGTAGATGCTTGGGCACGGCAGCGTCTTCCAGTAGTGCTCGCAACTCTGGCGTTAGCGCCAGCCGGAGCGCCTTCCCGCTCTCCGCGCAAACGCCGAGTGTGCACCCTGCCTGCTTATCCGCAGCCTCGGCCACATCCAGCAACGACATGGTTTGCGGCACTTCCTCGGCATCTTCCTGCGGCGGAGGAGGTGCGGCCGCATCCACAGAAAAGGCGAACCCCTGCTCGCGCGCAGCAGCGTAAAACGCGGCTGCTTGTTCAGGAGTTGGATCGTCGATCAGCTCAACCGAAGGCCCGCCCTCCGCGGGAGCCAAATCCCGAAGCATGGAAGTGAATTCAAGCTCGGTAAAAAGATCGCGGCACGCCTCCAGGTCCGGGGCCTGCGTCTCCATTGCGTGCAGGTCCAGTTCCAGCGGCACATGGCTGTCAATCGTTACCAATTCCTTTGAAAGCAGCACCGCCGCGCGGTTCTGCTCCAGCGATTCGCGATAACTCTTCCTCTTCACCTCCGCTGCGCGATCAAGCACAGCTTCCACGCTGCCGAACTCCACAATCAGGTCCACGCTGCCCTTGTCGCCAATCCCCGGCGCGCCGGGAATGTTATCGACCGCGTCGCCGCGCAGGGCCATCACATCCACCACTTTTTCGGGCGGCACGCCCAGCGTTTCAACCACCTTGCCAGGGTCGAGAATCAGGTTATCCTTCTGCGGATTGAGGATCTTGATGCGCGGCGTAACCAGTTGCATCATGTCCTTGTCGCCGGAGACGATGAACACCTCGTGCTCGCGCTCAGCCGCCTCCCGCGCCAGCGTCCCGATCACGTCGTCCGCCTCAAATCCCTCCGCCTCCAGAATGGGAATGCGCAGCGCCTCCAGCGCCCGGCGAATGTACGGGATCTGCCGCCGCAGGTCTTCCGGCATGGCCGCTCGATTGGCCTTGTAGCCCTCGTAACTCACGTCGAGAAAGCTCTGCGTCTTCGAGTCCCACTTGCGCAGCGGCCCCATGGTGCGCGCCCGCCCATCGCGAAACACTTCCCCGCTCACGTCGAATACAGCCGCAAAGTAAAGCGGTGAGAAGTCCTGGCGCAGCTTCTTGATCATGTTCACGAAAACATAGGTGGCCGCCGTCGGCAGGCCGCTGCGCGTGGACATGGGCCGGCTGCGCTGCATGGCGTGGTAGGCGCGAAAGATGAACGACATGGCGTCCAGCAAATAAACAGGCGGCTTGGCTTGATCGGTCACGCTACAAAGTTTATCAGCGCAGCGTTACCCGATGAACATGCAGTCGCCGTAACTGAAAAACCGGTACTTGTGTTCGACGGCGTGTTGGTAGCCGGCCAACACGTGTTCGCGCCCTGCAAAGGCGCTCACCAGCATCAGCAGGCTTGACTTGGGCAGATGGAAATTGGTGAGCAGCGCGCTCACCATGCGAAATCTATAGCCGGGTGAGATGAAGATGTCAGTTTCGCCGGAATGGGCCTGGAGCTCTGCTCCTGGGTTTCGGAGCGCCGTGGATTCCAGCGTTCGCACCACGGTGGTTCCCACGGCCACGATGCGGCGGCCTTCGCGGACGGCCCTGTTGACAGCCCCCGCCGCGTCCGCTGAGAGCGTGTAGCGCTCCCGATGCAGCCGAACATCTTCGACGCGCTCTACCCGAAGCGGCGCGAAAGTCCCGAGGCCCACGTGGAGCGAAACGCGAGCGATCTCGACACCCTTCGCAGCCAGCTCGTCAAGCATCTGCTGAGTAAAATGCAAACCCGCCGTCGACGCAGCCACGGAGCCACGCTCGCGCGAGAAAACCGTCTGATAACGCTCTCGATCCGCCTCAGCGTCATCGCGGCGAATATAGGGGGGCAGCGGCATGTGGCCTATCCGATCGAGAACAGCAAAGAAATCTTCCACATGTTTAAACCGCAGCAGCCGCTCGCCGAATTCCCCTCGCTCCAGCACTTCCGCCTCCAGCGCTATCGAACCACCAGCCTCCGGAAATACAAGCCGCTCGCCGATCGCGACCTTTCGCCCCGGCCTGACCAGCGCTCTCCACTCGTTCTCTCCGGCCGGTTCGGTCAGCATCACTTCAATGCGTCCGCTTGGCTTCTCGCGCTCTTGTTCCAAAGTCCGCCGCGCATACAGCCGTGCCGGAATCACACGACTCTCATTCAGCACCAGCAAATCGCCCGGCGCAAGCAGCGAGGGAAGATCGGAAAAGCTCTTGTCGCGAAGCGATCCCGTTGCCCGGTCCATCACCAGCATGCGGCTCCGGCCACGCTCTGCCGGCGGCTCTTGCGCGATCAACTCCGCAGGCAGCTCGAAATCGAAATCGTCCACGCGCAAGCCGGCAGCTTGCTTTGCTTCGCCTGTCATTTCGCCTTCCTGAAGTATTCGATTGCCCGCAGCCGGGCGCGCTCAATCGCCGCATTCAGTTCTTCACGCCTGGGTTCAAATTCCTCGGCGAGGAGATCGACAGGCACGTGCGTCCACTGCGCCCAGCTCACGCAAATACGCGTGAATGGCATCGGAATCAGAAAGCGGTCCCAGGAGCGCAAGGTCCATGCGTGTTCCGGCTGCAGGTGAAATGCGCCGATGCGCGCACCGGTCATCTGCGCCAGCTTGATGGGCCCCATCTTGGTTTGGTAGATGGGTCCGCGCGGCCCATCGGCGGTAAATATTGCAGGCCGCCCGCTCTCGATCACGCTCTTCAATCCCAGCAGCCCTTCGCGCGCACCGCGAGAGCTCGACCCGCGCACGGCATGAAATCCGAACAGCTCAAGAATGCGCGTAATGAGCTCGCCATCGAAGCTGCGGCTGATAAGAATCGTAGCGCCCGTGGTGCGAAAGTAGACCGTGCAGGGCAGCACGCACTGATGCCAGAAGCAGAAAATCTCCGCACCCGCGCCGCGGCCGCCGATGAGCGGCGTCACCCCTTCTTCCGCGATCTCCTCGAAGCGCCAGGTGAGGCTGACAAGCCGCAGAAGCGCCCACACCACGCGCGGGACAGTCGCTAGGACCACGCGCTGGCCGAAGGTGAATCTGGAGTGGATTGAGGAGGTCACTCTATCGATTCTATCGATTGAAAAAGAACAACCGCAGATCCTTCGACTCCGCAGATCGCAAAGAGCGTGATCGGCTCCGCTCTGGATGACAGCAATGTTGGGGATTCAATCGATTTTCCATTCGTTCAGGAGTACCGCAGCCAGCGCAGAATCTCCGGCAGAGTGGCCCGCTTGCCATACATCAAAATGCCAACGCGGTAAAGCCGCGATGAGAACCAGAGCACGCCCCAGGTGGTGAGCGCCAGCAGCGCAACCGAAAGCGCCACCTGCCAAAGCGGCACCGCCACCAGGCCCATGCGCGAGATCATTATGTAAGGCGAGGTAAGCGGAAACAGCGAAGCTGCTACCGACCACGTCGAGTTGGGATCGTTGATCATCACCGGCAGCATTCCCATGGCGGTGTAAAGCGGAATGATCGCCACCCACATGAATTTTTGCAGGTCTTGAGAGGTTTCGCAGGTGGCGGCAAGGCCGCTGAAGATGGCGCTGAACAGCGCGAAGCCGAGCACGAAGTAGATGGGGAAAAAAATGCCCTCGGTCCATGAGAAGCGGATGGCGATGTCTCCCGTAAGCAGCTCCGCGGCCAGTTGCGTGCCCATGAAAATGGTGGCGCCCGCAACCCAGATCATGATTTGCGTCACGCCAACCCCGCCCACGCCAAGCAGCTTGCCGGCCAGCAGGTCGCTGGGCTTGGCCACGGCCAGCATCACTTCAAAAATCCGAGAAGTCTTTTCTTCAATGATCGCGCGCGCCATATCCAGCCCGTAAAGCATAATGGGCAACGAGAGCAGCACCAGCATCAAAGTCGCTTTAAGCACCGCCGTGCCGCCATTGTTCTTGCCGACCTTTCCGTCCTTGTCCAGTTGCAGCGACTCGATGGAAACCTGCGCCAGCAAGGCGTCCGCCTCGGCCACAGTCATGCCCTTGCGGACCATGCGCTGGTTGATGGCGCCCCGATTCAGGGCGTTTTGCATGCTGCCATGAGCCGCAACATCAACCGCGGAGAGCGAAGTGAAAGTGGCCGAAATCTTGTCCGGCGTTGTGGTATCGATCCACAAGAGGCCGTCAATCGCCCTGCTCTGCACTTGTCTTTGTCCCTCGGCGAGCTGTTGCTCGGTAGCCGGCGCAATAACATCCACTTTGTATTCAGCCCACGTGTCTTCGAGCAGTTGCTTGCCCACTTCATCGGCCAGGGCCGCGTCCTGCGCCACAATCTCAATGTGCTTGCCTTTGCCCGCCTTGCGGTCCATGTAGTGGCTGAAGGCCAGCAAAGCGGCAATAATCAGTGGCACGGCAATGGTGGAAATCTTAAAGGCGCGCCCGCGAATCTGCTCCAGGTACTCGCGCTTGGCAATCAGCAGAATGTTACGCATCGGTTTTGCCTCCCACGGTCTGGATGAAAATCTCTTCGAGCGAAGGCTCAACCACTTCGAACCTGTAAATCATGGCCACGGCAGCGGCCTCGTGCAACAGTTTTTGCGCGTCGCCCTTCTCCTTGAGCCGAATCTCCGCGTGGCCCGAATAATTCTTCGCCTCCGCAATCTCCGCGGAATTCAAGAAAGCCGAACTGCCCTCAAACTCCACCACCACACGGTTGCGCTCATAAGTGGACTTGATCTCGCGCACTCGCCCCGCCAGCACGGCCTTGCCATGATTGATCAGGCAAATGGAGTCGCAAAGCTTCTCCACCTGGTCCATGCGATGCGTTGAAAAAAGAATGGCCTTGCCCTGGCCCTTGAGCTCCAGCAACGTCTTCTCCACCAGCATCGCGTTCACCGGGTCCAGTCCGGAAAAAGGCTCGTCCATCACGATCAGCCCGGGGTCGTGCATCACCGATGAAATGAACTGAATCTTCTGCTGCATTCCTTTGGAAAGCTCTTCTGTTTTCTTGTTGAGAGAGTCGGCAATCTCCATGCGGGTCGCCCACGCATTGGCGCGCTTGCGCGCCTCTTCCGCCGCCAGCCCATGCAACTGGCCGAAGAAAATAAGCTGGTCAAGCACCTTCATCTTCTTATAGAGGCCGCGCTCCTCGGGCAGGTATCCCACGCGCTCCAGGCTCTTGCGGTCAAAAGGTTTCCCGAAGAGACTGATCCGGCCCGAGTCAGGGATGGTGATGCCCATCATCATGCGGATGGAACTGGTTTTGCCGGCGCCATTGGGGCCCAGCAGCCCAAACATCTGTCCCGCATCGATGGAGAGACTTAGATTGTTGACGGCAACTTTGTTTTCGTAGACTTTAGTAACTCCGGCAAGTTCAACAACTGGCATCGGTTCTCCCGCCCGGCCTGTCGAGCCCGGTCCTGTTCCGTTCGTGTCGCGTGCCGAACACGGAAACAGCCCTCGGAGAAGTCTAGCAAAACCCGTCGCTTAGGTGCCTTGATCCCCGGCAGGACTTCGCGTGGATGCGGGAAGGCCGGCCCGCCTGTTCCTGTCCGGAATCCGTGCGACCGCGTCGCAGAATGCTACTAAAGATGCATTCCCTTGCCGACCAAAGAGGGAGACCCAAAGGAGTGTGCTCAAGGATACAGTGAGGGGAGCAGTTTGGAGAGTGGCATGGCGACGATGTTATCAATGTACGACTACGATAACGACTTCATAAAGTCCGAACCGAAGGTGGGCCCGACCCACAGACCAAAATCGCTAGCGACGCTTGACGTGCGTCAGTCTGTTCTTGAAGATATCGCACTAAAAACTCTATACCTATGCGGAGCGCTCTCGCTTCTCGAACTTGCCGAGAAGATGCGGCTCAGCTACGAGGTTGTGGACGCGCTCTTTTGCCAGTTGCGCCTGGAACAGCTCTGCCTGGTCACCGGCATGACCGGCCACGTCCACCAGATCGCCATCACCGCCCAGGGCAGAACGCGGGCCATGGAACTGCTGGCCCATAACCATTACGCGGGCGCCGCACCGGTTGCCTTCGAGAGCTATGCCGATCAGACCCGCAAACAAAGCGTCAAGAAGGCCGACGTCCATGCTCCCGATGTGCGTCGCGCTTTTGCGCACCTGGTCATCGACGACGAGACTCTGCGCAAATTCGGCACGGCGCTTAACTCCGGCAGCTCGGTTTTTCTCTGGGGTCCGGCCGGAACCGGCAAGACCACTATGGCCGAAACGCTCTCGCGCGTGCTCGCCCAGGACGAGGTTTGGATTCCGCATGCGATTGAAGTGGACGGCCAGATCATCACTGTCTACGATCCGTCGATCCACAAGCGCGTTGAGGAACACGAACCTGAAGATCGCGACGCGCGCTGGGTGCTCTGCCAGCGGCCCTCTGTTCTGGTGGGCGGCGAGCTTACCGCCGAGATGCTCGATCTGCAATTTAACGCGAGTTCCAAGTTCTATGTCGCGCCTGCGCAGATGAAGGCCAATAACGGCGTGCTCATCATCGACGACTTCGGACGCCAGCGCCTGCGCCCCGACGAATTGCTCAATCGCTGGATCGTTCCGCTCGATCGCCGCATCGATTTTCTTACGCTGGTTGGCGGCAAAAAGATTGAAGTCCCCTTCGAAATGCTCATCGTTTTCGCGTCCAACATGGACCCCGCCGAGCTGATCGACCCCGCCTTCCTGCGCCGCATTCAAACCAAGATCAAGATCGGCGAAGTCACCCAGGAGCAGTTCCGCGAAATCTTCCGCCGCGTTGCCGCTGAAAAGCATGTCCGATTTGACGACACCATCGCCGGCGATCTAATCGACTTCATTCGCATCAGCATGAAACAGGAATTGCGCTCCTGCTATCCTCGCGACATCGTGAACCAGGTTTGCTGGTCTGCGCAGTATGAAGGCCGCACGCCCTTCATCGACCGCGCCGCGCTGCAAACCGCGCTCAACGCATACTTCCTCGATAAGTCGTAAAACCCGATCGAATCGCCAAAAACCGTTCCAAAAACTCGGATTTGCCCACTTCCAACCCGGCACAACCGCACCGTGCCCCATCCATTCACGCTTTTTCGCGAATGGGTGGAAGACCACGACCAAAATGGCGCGCAAGCGTCGTCTGCCCGACCGCAGGTGGTTATACCAGCTTCATCGCATCCGCGTCCCAGTGGACAACCGTACCCCGCTCAATGCTCAGGTTGCTCAACAACGCCGCTCCCGCCGCGCGATAGCCGAACACCGCATCCTCCACCACCGGCTTGCGGCTGCGCACGGATGAGAAGAAGTTCGCAAAGTGGTCGTAGCTGTCGGAGTATCCCGCCGCCGCAACGTATTTTTCATAACCCACGGGAGGCTCTCCCTCCGGATGCGTGCGCGGATACTTCTTGCGGTAATCATCGACAATCTGCTTCTGCATCGCCAGCGGAAACGTATCGACGGTCAGGCCCGGCTCTTTCTCGCGCGGCACGCGGTTCACGCTCACCGAGTTTCCGGCTATCTCCATCGTGCCTTCTGAGCCGGTGAAGACCAGCCCTTCGCTCTCTTCGCCGCCGTCCACAAAGTTCACGCGCAGGCTCAGGTTGAAACCCTCTTTATAATCGAACAACCCCAGCAGCACGTCGTCTGCGTCGCGCCCATCCTTCCAGAAACGAATCGCCCCGGTCGCCATGCCCCGCGCAGGCCCATTTGATCCGGTAATGAAGTGCGTTCCGCTGAACAGGTGAACAAACAGGTCGCCCGCCACGCCGCTTCCGTAAGCCTTCCACTTGCGCCACTGGAAAAAATGCTCGGCGTTGAAAGCAATCTTCGGCGCCGTGCCCAGAAAGCGCTGCCAGTCGCAGGTCTCTGTCGAGGCATCGGGCGGCACGGTGTAGTTCCAAGCGCCCATCGACGAGTTGCGATCCCACCGCGCCGTGACCATGTTGAGCTGCCCAATCGCGCCCGCCGCAAGCAGTTCCTTGGCCTTCGCATAAACCACCGAACTCACGCGCTGGCTGCCGATTTGCAAGATGCGCCCCGTTTTGCGCGACGCCTCGATCATCTCCGGCCCGTCGCTGTAGAGATGAATCATGGGCTTCTCGCAATACACATCCTTGCCTGCCTTCATCGCATCCACCGATGCCTGCTTGTGCCAGTGATCGGGCGTGCCGATGATCAGCGCGTCAATATCTTTGCGGGCAAGAATCTCGTTGTAGTCGCGAGTAGTGAAGATGTCGTCGCCCCAGATCTCTTTCGAGCGCTCCAGCCGCCCGTTGTAGCAATCGGCCACGGCCACCAGCTTCACGCCCGGCACCTGCACCGCAGTCCGCGTGTCGCCCATGCCCTGCCCGCCCGCGCCAATGAGGGCGATTTGAATATGGTCATTCGCCGCAACCGCCTTGGCCGTTTCACTTTGCAGCAATTCGCTGCTCGTCGCCGGCAGCGCATGAAGCCTCGTTCCCAACAGACTCCCGGCCGACACCGCTCCCGCGACCCTCAAAAAATTCCTGCGATTCAACTCGCTCACTGCAACCCTCCCGCCTAACAATTTCCCGCCGCATATAACCATACACGGGCTTGGCCGTGCATACTGGAGCCATATTCAACCCAGAACGAGGTGTATTCTTCCTACGACATGCAAATCGACCCTGAATCCCAGATTGAATTGGCTGAGAAGGGCATCGCTACGCCCATGGATCTGATGGAATTCTTCGTCCAGTTCCAGGACCATCTGGCTCCGAGGCTTGACACCTACGAGCAGGCAATCTATCTCTATATTTTTCGCAAGAGCAGGCTTCTCGGACTCCATGAGGTGACCATTGGGTTTAAGACCGACCGCTCTCGCCTCGCGACCGGGATCGGAGAGCGCGGCAAGCCAATGTCGGAAAAATCCTGCTATTCAAGGCTACGCTCGCTCGAAGAAAAAGGCTGTATCAAGGTGGTCCGCACAAATCACGCAGGTCGACTCCTCCGACTATTTCTTCCATCTGAGATTCAAGGAGCCATCCCGCCTCCGGCCCAAGAGCGCGAATTTGATATTGAAGAAATGGATTTTTTCAACGATCCAGTGAATCGGCTCCTGCTGTTGAAGCGCGAGAATCATAAATGCTTTTACACCCTCCAAATGCTCGATAAGAACAACTTTATCGTCGAGCATGTCTTGTCGCGTCCTGCTCGCAACAATAGCTACAGGAATTGCGTCGCAGCGTCGCGGGAAGCCAACAATAAGAAGGGCATCACATCCGCGGAGGACTTTCTTCGACGCCTCTTCCGCGAAAACTATCTCAGCGAGTCCGAGTTCGAAGGCCGAATGCGTGCTCTTGCTCAACTAAAGGATGGCTTGCTCAAGCCCCGTTAGAATGACCGAAGATAGCACCCAGCCCGCGAGATTCGCGAGTATTTCATTCCCGATTTCAGCAACTGGAAGGACCACGACGCCTACAAACTGGCCTTCGACAGGCTGCTCAAAGACCTCCAGGGCAAACACGGACCCTCTTCCGAATGATCCTCTTCATCTTGTCCGGAGTGCGGGCCGTATTCCGGCTCCAGCCGGACAACGAGGAAATGGAGGGGCCATGCGCAATAATTACGTCCGGTTACGTTCTTTAATGTTGATAATATCCGCCTCGTGGCGGCCAAGGTCGCGATAGAACTGGCGCAAATCCCCTTCCATCGAGGCCAACCGTGCCTCAATGCCATTGAATCGCGCATCGATGCCGTTAAAACGTGAATCGATGCCGTTGAATCGCGCGTTGTTCAGGAATATCCCCACCAAAACCAGCAGCGACGGAATGGCGATGGTCAGTACCAATTGGAGATTGGACATACCCGTTCCTTGCAGTCATTGTACTCCAATCCGGAAAATCCACATTCCCATCGCGTTTGTTCGCTCGCATACCCGCCATGTAGCATCCAAACTGTGCCCGGCCTCGATACTCCTGTCATGTACGTGCGCGGCGTTGGTCCGAAGGTGGCTGAGTTGCTGGCCGCCAAAGACATCCAGACCGCCGAGGACCTGCTCTACCACCTGCCCTTCCGCTATGAGGACCGCCAGAACCCCCGCAGCCTGGATGAGCTGAAGCCGGGCGAAACGGCCTCCGTCATCGCCGAAGTGCGCGGGGCAATCCTGCTCAGAACGCGAAAAGCACCCATCTTCGAGGTCACAGTCGGCCAGGGCCGCCGCGCGCTCAAATGCATCTGGTTCAACGGCACCTATCTCAATGGCAAATTCCACGCCGGACAGACAGTCGCCGTCTACGGCAAGGTCGAACCTTCCCGCTCCACCAGCAACATGAAGATGATTCAGCCGCAGTGGGAACTGTTGCCCGACGAAAGCGAAGACGCGGAAACGCGCCTGCTTGAAGTGGGCCGCATCACGCCGGTCTACGAGTCGCTGGGCGGCGCGCGCCTGGCCTCGCGCTGGCAGCGAAAGACCATCTTCAACTTGCTCGAATCCATGCGTGGCGCGGTGCCCGAGTGCCTTCCCAAAGAAATGCTCGCCCGCCTCGACCTGCCCGACCGTGAATCGGCCCTGCGCGAAGTTCATTTTCCGCCGGAAGGCACGCCCTTCGCCCAGTTGCAAGCCAGTGCAACGCCCGCCCATCGCCGCCTGATCTTCGAAGAGCTGTTCTTCCTCGAACTGGGCCTTGAACTCAAGCGCCGCCGCATGCGCGAGCGTCCCGGCATCGCCTTCGCCACCAACGACAAAGTCCGCGAGGCCATCCGCGAAGTCCTGCCCTTTCATCCCACCACCGCGCAAAAGCGCGCCCTGGGCGAGATTGTCGCCGACATGCGCCAGCCCTACCCCATGCGCCGACTGCTGCAAGGCGACGTAGGCTCGGGGAAGACCATCGTCGCCCTCCAGGCCATGCTCGTCGCCATGGAAAACGGCTACCAGGCCACCCTAATGGCGCCCACCGAGATCCTTGCCACGCAGCATTTTCTGGCCGCCCGCAAGCTGCTTGAGCGCTCCAGCCGCAAGCCGCGCATCGTGCTCCTCACCGGCTCGCTCGACGAGGACCGCAAGCGCCAAACCCGCGGCCAGATCAACCGCGGCGAGGCGCAACTGGTCATCGGCACCCACGCGTTGATTGAAGAAAAGGTCGAGTTCGACCGCCTCGGCCTGGTCGTGGTCGACGAGCAGCACCGCTTCGGCGTGCTGCAGCGCTTCCGTCTGATGAAGAAACCCAGGCCGGATGGAACCGAGGGGGCCGAGCCCGACGTGCTGGTCATGACCGCAACGCCCATCCCGCGCACGCTGGCGCTCTCGCTCTACGGCGACCTGGATCTGAGCGTTCTCGACGAACTTCCCCCCGGCCGCACGCCGATCGCCACCCGCCGCGTCCCCGGCGAGGAGTCGGAAAAAGTGTGGGATTTTGTCCGCAAGCAAGTCAAGCTCGGCCGCCAGGCTTACATCGTTTACCCGGTCATCGAAGGAACCAAGGACGACCAGCCGGAATTGGACTTTTCTCATGACGAGCCGGAAACCGGGACCGAATCTGATCTCGGCCCTGCCTCCCCGGCCTCAAAGACGAGGCCCCCTTCGGCAGGCTCAGGGCAGGCTTTCGATAGGCTCAGGGCAGGATCTGGGGCACCCAGACCGGTTCGCAAAGGCAAGACGGCGGAGCTGTTCCCCAAGGCTGCCCAGGAGGCAAATCCAACCTCGAAATCAGGGCTGAAGTCGGCGGTCGATATGTACGAAAAACTGCGCAAGGGGCCGCTCGCCGGGCTGCGCGTGGGTCTGCTGCATGGCCGCCTCGACGCCGACGAAAAGGAGATCGTCATGCGCCGCTTCCAGCGCGGCGAGATCGACGTCCTGGTGGCGACCACGGTCATCGAAGTCGGCGTCGATGTCCCCAACGCTACGGTCATGGTGGTCGAACACGCGGAGCGCTTCGGCATGGCGCAGTTGCATCAGCTGCGCGGACGTGTCGGACGCGGAGCCGCCAAGAGCTGCTGCATCCTGATGACCGGCCCGCGCGTCTCACCGCTCGCCGAAGAGCGCCTGAACGCCATGGTGCGCACCCAGGACGGCTTCGAACTGGCGGAACTCGACCTGTCGATGCGCGGCCCAGGGGAATTTTTCGGCACGCGCCAGGCGGGAATTCCCGATTTTCGCGTCGCCAACCTGGTCCGCGACCGGCAATTATTAGAGGTTGCCAAGAGTGAAGCATCCCGCTTCGCCAACGTTCCCGCGCAGGGCCAATTAAGAGGCAACGAAAGCACTGAAGCGGAGCGCGCCCGCGTGTGGGCGCGGCTCAAAGAGGCGTGGCAGCGCCGGTATGGCCTGGTTGAAGCGGGCTAGGAGCCGGTTGGGTCAGGCCGCTTTGTCGGCGGCAGATCCGTGAGCGGCTTGCACCGGAAACGTTTGAATTTCCAGGTCGATGCTTGCAATCTCGGTGCCGCATTCGTGCTGATGGCTGCGCGTACACTGGCAAAGCTCGGTGAAGCGAATATGGCCGCTCTGGCTCAAGTCCAGCCCCGCCGCGATCAGCAGGCTGTAGATCTCCACGCATGCCTGCCTCTCGAACTCGAACAGCATGCTCACCATTCCGGAATCGTTTGCGCCTCGGCTCAGAACCCAGCCGCCGGACGCGAGAATCGAACCCGTCAACGTCTGCACCAGCCGGGAAGGATCCTCCGCGGAGACCGCCTTCATCTCCATCGCCCACGGAATGCTTATTGCCTGTCTCTCGCCGCCGTCCCGCATGATCAGCCTCACAACGCTCTTATCGGAGCAGGCCCCGCCAGCGTAACGACTGTATCGGATTTGCACGGCGTTTGACCGCTGATGGAACAGCCGCGCGCTATGAAGGGTTTGAAGCCGATTCGCTGGTAATTGGATGGCCGAAGCCAATCGATTTACCGCAGAATCGGAGCGGAGACCTTTCCGAAACCATTGGCAAATGGCATTCCTTGTTTTGCGATACCTTGATAGACAGCATGATCGTAGGGTCCGGAATCGATTTGGCGGAGATCGGGCGCATCCAGCAGTCCATTGACCGTTTTGGCAGCCGCTTCCTCAACCGCATCTTCACTGCCGCCGAGCAGGCGTATTGCCTGCGCAAGCGCAACTCCGCGGAAAGCTTTGCCGCCCGCTTCGCCGCCAAGGAGGCGGCCGCCAAAGCCCTGGGCACCGGCATCAGCCAGGGCGTGAGCTGGCTGGAGATTGAGGTAGTGCGGGAGCGGGGCGGGCGGCCCACGCTCAAGCTCTACGGCCGCGCCGCCCAGTTTGCCGAACGCCTGGGAGCAGCCCGCATCGCCCTTTCCATCACCCATACAGCCGGCCTCGCCATGGCCAGCGTGGTGCTCGAAAACCTGGACTGATTCGGTCCGTCTGGTATCCTCAAGGCGACGACGTGCTCATTTCAGCAAGAGGAGTGCCGTGCCAAGCCGCAAAGACGTTCAATGGTCGCAATTGAGGGTGGGAGCGCTGGTTGTGGTGGCCATGGCCGTCCTGATCGGGCTCATCCTTCTCATGTCCGGCTCAACCGGCGGGCTGTTTGAGCGAAAAATTGTGCTTCGCGCCTATTTTGCGAATGCGACGGGCATCAAGGAAGGCGCACCGGTCACGCTGGAAGGCGTAACCATCGGCAATGTGATTCACGTCCGCGTGATTCCTCCTCGCGATCCCACGCCTGTCGAAGTCACCATGCGGGTAGGAGGAGAGTTCATTCCCGACCTGCACACCGACTCGACCGTCAAAATTGAACAGGCCGGCGCGCTGGGCGACAGCTTCATCGATATCACTTCAGTCAATGCCACCGGAACCGAGCCCGCCAACAACGCCGAGCTCAAGACCAGGGAGTCGTCCAGCATCGAGGCCGTCCTGGGCTCCAGCGAGCAGACGATGAAGCAGATTCAAGGGCTGATCGGCAGAATTGATACCCTGGTAGACACGTTGAACTCCAGGAAGGGTTCAGCCGGCGAGTTCATCAACAATCCCGATCTTTACAAGAAGATTTCGCGCATTGCCGACGACCTTCAATCCATCACCAGCGCAGTAGCCGGCGGCAAAGGCTCGCTGGGCAAACTGCTCACCGACGACACGCTCTACGATCGCGCCAACTCGACCATCGACCACTTCAACAAAATCGCCTCCGGCCTGGACGAAGGCAAGGGCACCGCCGGCAAGCTTCTCAAGGATGACGCGCTCTACAACAACCTGAACGCGACAGTGGTCAACGCCAACGAAGTGCTAGCCCAGATTAATGCCGGCAAGGGTTCGATCGGCAAGCTGGCCAGGGATCCGGAATTTGCCAAGAAGCTCGACGACACCGTAACCCGCCTGGACAATATCCTGACCAGCGTGGATGAGGGCAAGGGATCGATAGGCCAGTTCGTCAAGAACCGCTCCCTCTACGACCACGCCGACCAGACCCTTGACCAGGCGCAGCAACTGGTAAAGGGCATGCGCGAAAACCCCAAGAAGTACCTGGTCATCCAGTTGAAGGTCTTTTAGCCGATTGCTGAAGAGCCCGTTCGTGCGGTAGGCCGGGGATTCATCCCCGGCAAATAGGGCAATGGAATGAACGCGCGCTTTACGGGTTGCGGAAAAACTCTCCATCGCCAAGATTCCCGATAGCTCTGTAACAAGGGCACGACTTTAGTCGGGCCGCAAATGCAATACAATCAGCGTGGGCTTCAGCCCCTGCGGGAAGCGCTTCAAGAAGTCAGCATGGAGCGGAGCCCTTTTCCGCAACCTTTTTAGCCCCTGCGGGCCGCCTTCCGCACCGATTGCAGTCTTTTTCAACAGACTTCTAATACTACTGTTGTAGATCGCAGATCGCGGAGGGAGCAGGGGGTTTTAACCCCCTGAAAGATGGCGAATTTACTTGGCCTTTAGGCCTGGGCCTTTGTCCGTCCCCAAAAAATTGAGCGAAATACAACTGTAGTACTAATGGCGGGTGGCCCAGGTCTGGCTACAGGAAATTCTGGGCACCCCATGTCTCGCTTTTTCACATATGGGAGAAAACGTACCTGCCCCGAGTAGGTTCATTTTGGAACACGATAGGTAGGCAATTGAGGCACCCTGAATTTCCGTAGCGGCCGAAACTAGGCGTATCGTGGGAATCAAGCCGCATCGAGCGGAAAAGTTCTAAAATCGTCCTCCAGGGCCGACCATTCTACTCATCGCCGGAATCAACAGGTGAATAGGTATCATGTCCCCCCATTTCCATATGTCACTTATCTTAGGTCTGTTGTTGGGGCCTCCTCAGGCGGAGGCGGTTCCGCAGGGCGTCATCACTGTCAATGTGGTCAATGAAAATGACGCCCCTTTGATTGAGGTAACAGTCTGGATGCTTCCGCTCGACGGGAAGGCCCGCGCCAGCCTTGTCCCCCAATGCTCGACTGACTGGACCGGAACATGCTCTTACGCTCACCTCCCCGTCGGGAAGTATCTGATTACCGCCATGAAGGAAACTGACGGATACTCGAATGGCGAGGCTCCCCTATTCAACCGTAACCGAACCCATGTGGTCGCGGAAATCCTCCCGGACAGGCTCAACGTCCACGTGTCCTATAAAGCAGGTCCGAAGGCAGCGGAGATCGTTGTGGATGTCGTCGATGCCGTCACCGGCGTCCGGATCAAGAACCCGGCCATCGTTCTGCGAAGCCCGACCGACCCGAAGATTTGGATGAGCACCGCAGCCGACGCGAATTCAAGAATCCTGATCCCCCCCGACCAGGACGTCCTGGTGGAAGTTTCGGCCGAGGGGTACAAGCCGTGGCACATGGAGACGCAGCCGGGAGAAACCCACTCGAACGCGTTGCGACTTCACTCAGCGGAAACAAGAGAATTTACGATTCGTCTGCGCCACAATCAATAGGCGATTTCGCACCTTTTCATCTTTTCGAATGGAATGTCGCCATGGGAAATTGGGGAACATGATGGCGGGTGGCCCCGGTCCCGACGAAGTCAACCCCGCCGAGGGTGCCCCCGGTCCCTCGCACTTGGGGACCGGGGAGGGAAGGATCATCTTTCCCCGCCGACGGATTCACAGTTGGAGTACTTTTGCGTTGTATGAAAGGCGAGCGCATCCGGTATCAGCGGACGGGGGAGTTTCACTTCCTTACCTTCAGTTGCTGCCGTCGCCGCCCTTACCTGTCGTCCATCGCGGCAATGGAGCTTTTTGAAGATGCGCTGGAGCGCGTTCGTTTGGGAAATAGCGGGACATGACAACTATTCCCCAAACTTGTCAATACCAGAAGCCGAAATCTCCACCCATCCAGGCACGCCCATCTGCGCAAAGAATCAATCACCTACGGTCCCGAAAATCTCTTCCGGAAATTTGCATATAGTTACCCACACTTAGCGCAGACTTATCAATAGAGCGCCATCAAAGGGATTGGCCGGCACGCCCAGGTTAAGAATCCCTGTTTCGTGCTTCCGAGTTGCGCGTCCATCGAGGCCTTGAATACCCATGAATCGGAGAACATCGTCATCCGTACCACCACGGAAAACCAAGCCTTCGTTAACGTCCTCAAACCGGCGACGCGAAATAAAAAACTCGATGCCTTTTCACTCCCCAATCAAGGCATCCCGCGAACAACGCAAGCAGAATCAGCCGATTCCATCGACAAGCGCCGCAACCGAAAACTTCACATCCGCTTGTGGAACTGTGCGGAAAACAACGGTGCCGCACAGCGCCTCGGCAGCTCCCTCACGCATCCCCACGAAACAGCTTCCAGAACTCCAGAAATCCTTTCAGCCGCACCACCTGAAAGTAATCGCTCGCGACCAGATAAAAAACCACCGCTGCCGCATCGATCCAATGCAGAGCGTCGGCGCCGAGCTGATCACTGAAGGGCAGCGGCGCGGCGGAGAACACCATGGCCAGCACAATCAGCGCCAGGTTCACGATACCCATCACCAGGTTCGCCTCCACCAGCTTGCCGGTGAAGGCTTTCCCAAGCCGCAGGCTTTGCCCCAAGGCCGAAAGGGCAGATCGCTTTTCCAGCAGCATCACCAGAGGAGCAATCGACAGCGCCCAGTTCACCAGCGCCCATGCGGTGAAGAATCCCAACGCAAGAAAGATCGTCCAGGTTGCGAAGCCGATCAGGTCCGGCTCCGCGCTTGCGGTAATGTGCGTTGCGGCCACCCATTGCATGGATCGGTACCATCCCCAGCACGTTGCCCCCAGCAGCGCCAGCCATCCGGCCTGTAACACCATCATCGGAAATGGCCGAAACCTCAGCCTGCGCGCTGGGTCAAGACGGTTCAACACCAGGCTGCGCCCAAACCCGGAGACAATCACCCAGGCCAGCGCTGCAACCGGCCCCAGCCAGGCCAGCACGGCAACCACGTGGGGCTGATAAAGCGACCACGCGCGGGCAAGCTGGACGGCTGCGACCCAGGGGTTTTGCGGATCGATGGAATTGAGCCCTGTAGCTTCAAGCGGCGACTCAGTGAGAATCTTCTGCGCCTCAATCCAGCAGACAAGCAGAAACGGAATCCCGAAGATCCAGCGCCAGCCAACCTCGATCGCGATCAGCAACGGCCTGCCGAAGACCCACCCCATTCGGCCGACCAGCGACTGCGTCCCGCGCAACGGAGCGGTCAGTCGAGGAGACGTCACTTGACCACCATCACTTGACCACCATCACTTCACGACCAGGTTCACCAGCTTGCGCGGCACCACGATCAGCTTGACCACCGTCTTGCCGGCGATGCGCCCCTGAATTTTTTGGTCCGCCAGCGCCGCGGCTTCAAGGGTCTTTGCGTCGGCATCGGCGGCCACGCGCACCACGGTCACCAGCTTGCCGTTGATCTGCACGGGAACTTCGAGCTCGTCTTCTTTCGCCAATTCAGGATCGCTCATGGGCCACGGTGCGCGCATCACAGAGCTCTCCTCGCCCAGTTCCTCCCAAAGCTCGGCTACCAGATGCGGCGCAAACGGAGCGAGCAGCAGCACCAGCGAGCGCAACAGCTCCAACATGACCGGCGGCGGCACATCTCCTGCGGCAAGCTGCGCATCGGCGGCCTGGATTTCGTTCACCAGTTCCATGATGGCTGCGATGCAGGTGTTGAAATGCCAGCGGCCTTCAAAATCCAGTGTGATTTTGGCAATGGTCTGGTGCAGCTTGCGCAGCAGCTTCAGCGATGTACCCGTCGGCGCAGCAGCTTGTGCCCCATCCATTCGGCGATTTGTGCCGAATGGGTGGGATTCCCCGCGCCCCGCTCGCGCCACCGGCGCATACTTCGTGGTCAGCCGCCACACGCGGGCCAGGAAGCGGCTCACCCCGGCCACGCCGTCTTCCTGCCAGTCGAGGTCGCGATCCGGCGGCGCGGCAAACAGCGAATAAGCGCGCGCCGCATCGGCCCCGTAGCGGGCCACCATGTCGTCGGGCGATACTACGTTGCCCTTCGACTTGGACATCTTGTGGCCGTCTTTGATGACCATGCCCTGGGTGAAAAGCCGCCGCACCGGCTCGTCGTCGTCCACCAGGCCAAGGTCGCGCATGACCCTGGTCCAAAAGCGTGAATAGATCAGGTGCAGAATCGCGTGCTCCACGCCGCCGATATATTGATCAATCGGAAACCAGTACTTGACGATCTCTGAATCAAACGGAGCGTTCGCGTTTTTTGCGTCCGTATAGCGATAGAAGTACCAGCTCGAGTCGACGAACGTGTCCATGGTGTCGGTCTCGCGTCTGGCAGGGCCGCCGCACTTGGGGCACGTCGTATTCACGAAAGCCGCAACCCGCGCCAGCGGCGACCCGCCCTGCTGCGTAATCTCAATCGTCTCCGGCAGCAGCACCGGCAACTGCTCGTCCGGCACCGCCAGCGGACCTTCCCCCTCGCAATGTGCCTGACAATACACCATGGGAATCGGCGTGCCCCAATAGCGCTGCCGGCTCACGCCCCAATCCTTCAGGCGATAAGTCACCTTCGCCTCGCCAAACCCTTTGGCCACGGCAATCTGCTGCAGCCGCGTCTCCGCTTCAGTGCAGGTGAGACCATTGAATTCGCCGGAGTTCACCAGCACGCCTTCTTCGGAAACAAACGGCAGCACCACGGCCATTGACTTGTCTTCAGGATGAATCACCTGCTGGATCGGCAGGCCATATTTCATCGCAAACTCGAAGTCCCGCTCGTCGTGCGCCGGAACGCTCATGATGGCGCCCGTGCCGTAGTCGGCCAGTATGTAATTCGCTATCCAGATCGGCACACGCTCGCCGTTGTAGGGATTGATCGCGAAATGCCCCGTCGGCACGCCGTGTTTTTCAATCGCGCCCAGGTCGCCCGCCTCGCGCGCCTTCTTCTGCTGCTCAATCAGTTCATCCACCTGCGCCTTCAGCGCGGCATCGGCAGCCGTGAACCCAGCCACCAACGCATGCTGCGGCGCCAATTGCACGCTGGTCGCCCCAAAGATCGTATCCACGCGCGTGGTGAAAACGCGTATGCGCGTCCTTTCTGTTCCCTGTTCCCTGTTCCCTATTCCCTCGTCGGCTTCTTCCGCCAGGAAGAAGTCAACCTCGGTTCCCTCGCTCCGCCCGATCCAGTTCCGCTGCATGGTGCGCACTTTTTCCGGCCAGCCATCCAGCTTGTCCAGCCCGTCGAGCAGTTCCTGCGCATACGCCGTGATGCGCAAGAACCACTGCACCAGGTCGCGCTGCTCCACGATCGTGTCTTCATGCCGCCAGCAGCGCCCGTCGATCACCTGCTCGTTGGCCAGAACCGTGCAGCACTCCGGACACCAGTTGACCTTGCTCTTCTTGCGGTACGCCAGCCCCCGCTCATACATGCGCAGAAAGAACCACTGGTTCCAGCGGTAGTAATCGGGCAGGCACGTGGTCACCTCCGCGGCCCAGTCGAAAGCCATGCCCAGGCGATTGAACTGCCGCTTCATTCCGGCAATGTTGTTGAGGGTCCACTCCCGCGGAGGCACATTGTTCTTGAGCGCCGCGTTCTCCGCCGGCAGCCCGAACGCGTCCCACCCCATGGGGTGCAGCACGTTATAGCCGCGCATCCACATGTGCCGCGCCAGCGCGTCGCCAATGGAGTAGTTGCGCACGTGCCCCATGTGCAACTGCCCGCTGGGATAGGGCAGCATCTCCAGCACGTAATATTTGGGCTTGCCGCAGGTGGCAGGCTCCGCGGCATAGAGCGCCGGGTCCGCCGCCCATCGCTGCTGCCATTTCGGTTCAATCGTAGCCGGTTCGTACCGCAGTTCTTTGTCGTCCGCCATAAGGCTTTAGTTTAAACGGAATGCCGCACTGGGCTCACGGAAGAAGCGGCCTTAGCCATTCCGGGACCGTCCCATGGAGCTTGATTTTCTGTCCATTTTCCCGTGTGGCAACGAGCCGATAGGGGCGCTTTAGATCTCCGTTATCGTAGACCCGCACGTTCGAAAGCTCCGCAAGGGCTCGTTGCAGGTTCCACATGATTCGGGGATACCATTCGATGAGCTTTTCCGCCGGTACGTCGTGGCCGCCCTTCGCCACTCGCATTGCGACCCGCTCATCGGAGACCTTCGAACCCTCGACCCCAATGAAGAACAGGACGACCGAATAGCCCGACACCTCCGCTTCCTTCAGAAACTCCAATTTGTCGCCGATTGGATCGGAAAACACGGTTTCGAAGATGAAGCTCTCGCGCTGTTCAACTAATTGCCGCCGAAGCCCGTCTGCCAGTCCCGCGGCTCGATAGGCGTCAACCTGCAAATCGAGCGCCAGAACATCTGCATTCACAAACCGTAGGCCGGATGGTTTCAGATATGAGCGATAGAAGGAGGATTTGCCTGCCCCGTTTGGTCCCGCAAGCGCCACCACGATCGGCCTGCGATTGAGAATCTTTATCACCGGCGCTTCCGGCCAGGATTGGGTGCCGTCGAAGACTCGGGAACGAAGATGCGATTTACAAACCGACCCACAGTGCGCGTCCCATCTTCTTCTATGCGCACCAGAAAGCCTTCGCGGGTAGGATGGGCTTGGAAGTGGGGAAACGGTTCGCTCTCCAGGTATGCTCGGAAGATCTCCCGGCCCTTGGGGGTATCAACTAGATCAACCAAATCAGCGAGAGGAGTGGTTCCCACGGTTCTGCACAGCTTAAGAACCTGCTCACCGTCGAGGAGCAACTCAACCCCTCGCCCCAGCTTGGCCCAGAACTCGACCTGACCGGCAATCGAGCGCTCCTGCACCTGACCGGCAATCCTGGCATCCAACACCAGTGCATCCGATAGCTTGACCGGTTGACTCATAAAAACAAGGTAGCATAATGCTACCCGAAACTCAACCGGGACAATCGACTTGGACACTGATCTAACCGCAAGCCAGGCGGCCTACGGGCAGCGAAACTCCTCGTGCGTTTCCTGAGTCACAACTTCGAAATCCGCAGGCGGCTGGAACAGCGCCGCATCCGGCTCACCCTGCGTAAACTTCACCAGTTCCCTGTTCATCCTTCCCGATTGCGGGTCGTCATACACCTGGCGGACATTGAAGCCCATGAGGCCCGGCGCAGTCGAGGTCCACACCTCATCCGTGCGCACCAGGTCGTCGCTATTGCCGATGGTGCGCGCCGGAATGGTCCAAGTAGTTCTGCGACCTTGCGCCTCAACTCCCTGAAACGTCTGCTTGCCAAGGTCTTCGGTCAGAGGCTTCATACGCGCCTCGACCGTTGTCTGCGGAATCTGAGCCAGGTTGCCTCCGGCGCAGGTGGAGCGCACTGAGCCAAACTGCGCCATGTTTGACACCGTGACCCGCTGCCCCGGAACAGCCCACCAGGTATGCGTGTGAGCCGCAGGATCGTCGATGTTGAAGCTGCTATGCACCACCTGGTCGTCCCTGGCGGGAGTGGTCGACGACATGATCAAAGTTCGGCCCTGCGAATCGCGCGCGCGGACCTCGCTGGTCTCACGCGTAATGGTGCTTCCATCCGCCAGCGTCTGCACGTGCGTTACCTTGAATTCCGCCGTATACGGCAGCCGCGCGGCAGATCTGTTGTTGGCCGGCGAAGCAGCGTTCAACCTGGTTTCAGCAATCTGCCCGGCAGCTGACAAAGCAAAACCGGCAACCGCCGTCCATGTCAATATCCCGTAAATGCGTCCGCGCATAGTCTCCCTCCCCATGTCCGATTCGGCGACACACCCAGTCTGACGCCGGTCCGGAGACAAAGCAAGCAGGATTTTTTGAGCGACTCGCGCGTCACTTCTTCGGCCGCGACTCCGGCGGCACCATCCCCGCCACCCGGTAGTACACCACAAGCTGCCCGTAGTGCTCTCCTGCGTGCTCGATGAACTCCCACGCGAGATCGGAAAACCGATCCTGCTGGTTGCCGAACGGATCCGTGCACAGATCGTTCATCCCGCCGTCGCCCTTGCTCTTGATCAGCGCCGCGCCCTCCCCGAACGACTTCTTGACATACTCGACCACCGCCGCCTTGGTCGCAAAGTCGGTTCGTTTCGGATCTCCCGTCGGCGGCTTCAAACCCTTGACGGCGTTGATGACGAAGTAATTTGCCCCGGACGCGTGCAAAAGCTGCTCGGCAAACGATCGCTGCGACGGATGCGGTTTGAAGTCATATTTGTCCTCGGGAAAGTCTTCGGCCATCGCGATCAGTTTGCGGCCAACATCGTTCCAACTGTCCAGCAGCACTTTTGACGGGCTGTCCGGCGGCTTGGGCGCCTCGGGCTTGGCTGCGCCTTGGGCTCGTGCAATCGGGGTGAATAGTGCCGCCGTAAGAATCAGGGGAAGACACTTGACGAGATTTCTCATACCGCGACCTCCTGGAAAATCAGTGATTTTTGACGATAGCTCTTTTCATGGACGATCTGCCAGCCAATTCGTTTGCTTCAAGCACATTGGCCGTGGGGGACAATATCTGTTATATTTGTCATACAAGCAGTACAAAACGAGGTTGAATCATGCTTGCAGTCCGAATCCCCGACGAAATGGAGACCCGCCTGGAAAAGCTGGCGGCGCTGACGGGAAGGCCCAAGAGCTTCTACGTGCGCGAAGCTCTTCAGGCACATTTGGAGGAGATCGAGGATACCTACACCGCTCTTTATCGGCTGGAGCACCCAGCAAAACGATGGACGTTAGAGGAGTTGGAGAAGGGTCTTGATCGGGAAAAGTGAACCCAAGAGGGAGAAGATTTGGACCGTCGAATTCGACGATCGTGCCCGCCGGGAATTACGCAAGCTTGACTCTACAATCCAGAAGAGAATTCTTCGCTACTTGCGGGAACGCCTCGCCGGCTCCGAAGACCCAAGGCGATTCGGTAAACCCTTGCGCCGCAACCTGGCGGGCCTGCGGCGCTACAGAATTGAGGACTACCGTCTCATTTGCCGCCTCGAGGACGATCGAGTCGTCGTCTTGGTACTGGAAATCGGGCACCGAATCGACGTCTACGAAGACTGAACCAGGCTCTTCAGCACGCGCACATTGCGCTCCTCGTCGCCGGGCTCGTCCACTGGGGTCTCGGCGATAAAAGCCGCATGCGCAAATCGCTTATCGTTCAACAGGCGGCGAAAAGACTCCACGCCCATCGTGCCGTGTCCAATATGCTCATGCCGGTCGAGCTTCGATCCGCGCAACGCCTTGGCATCGTTGCAGTGCCATACGCGCACGGATTCAAAGCCGACCGTTGCGCCCACCTGCTTCATGGTTTCCGCATAGCCTTCTTCTGTCACCATGTCATACCCGGCAACGTGCGTATGGCATGTGTCCAGGCACACTCCCACAGGCGCGCACACCTTGAGCAGAGCCACCAGCTCCGCTACCTGCTCAAAGCTCCCGCCCAACGAGAACTCCGCTCCTGCCGTGTTTTCAATGAGAATGTGAAACCCAGTTCCCTGCCACGCCAGCCCATCGATAGCGCGCTCGATCGAATCCGCCGCGAGCTTCAGTCCATCCTCGCGCGTAAGGCCCTTCCACGAGCCGGGATGCAGCACCAGGAAATCCGCGCCAAACGTCAGCGCCCGTTCGATCTCCCCGCGAAACGCCGCGATGCTGTTATCGCGGACGGCTTCAGTCTGGCTGCACACATTGACCAGGTAGCTTGTATGGATGACGATCGGGCTGACATCGAGTTTTGCGCGCAGTTCCTTCATGCGCTCGGCCTGCTTCGGATCGACCTTGGGCGCTCGCCACATGCGCGGGCTTGAAGAAAAGAACTGAAATGTATTGGCGCCGATCTCCCGCGCCCGCTCTACCGCGTTTGAAGCTCCACCCGCCGTCCCAAGATGCACTCCGATTCGCTTGATCATGCGCATAGTGTAACGGGTCAATCGCGACAGATTTGCTGGGGGACTCGTTTTACAAGACGCCTCTTGCAAAGCTGTGTGTCAGTGCAAGACTTCAATCGTGCTGCGAATGGAGCAACAATGAGCTTCGGCTTTAGCCCCTGAGGGAAAGCGATTTCGTGAACTGCTGGGAGGCGTGGCATGAAGAAGGCCAGGCGCCGCATCGACGTGATCCCTTCCGCTTCGACATCTGACGAATCGTATTTGCTAGTCGCGGCATCGTGGTATTGAGAGTCGATCCCAGATTTATTGGGCGAGATGCATTGCTGCGTATGCCCGCCATGGGCGCCACTGCTCAGCCTCGGCTAGCGCCTCCGCGCAAGACACACCCGGCTTCGAGCCGGCGCGACAACGCCTTAACTCCGATTCATTCGATGGAAACGCGTCAGGTTCTCCAAAAGCTCGCATTGCAATATAATTCGCCGTGCTTTCATCGATGCCACAGATCGCACCCAGTTTAAAAACGACTTGTTCCAGCGTTCTGGACGGGTCAAAGCTGAGATTCCCGCCAATGGTGGAGGAAGCGAGCTTGCGAATGGTGTTGACGCAGTCATGGCTGATGCCCGCCTTTGACAGATCGGCATGGGCAAGGACACCTGGTCGCGGAAATAGATACTTCAGACCGCGAATCGGAGTATCCACGGGGGTTCCGAGGATCTGGACAAAACGGGCCACCAACCGCCTCGGTCCGCTCCTTGTCAGGCTTTGTCCAAGAACGGCGAGTACCGCTGCCTCGAATCCGTCCCACACTCCGGGCACCCTGAGGCCAGGACGCAGATTGATGAGCACGCGGAGTTTTGGGTCACTTGATAAATGGCTGGCAATCTGAATCGGATCGGCACTGAGGTCGAAAATGCGACGGACCCGCTCGACCGTCTGCGTCAACCCCTGATAGTTGGCAGTTTGAAGGTGAACAATAAGCCGGGATCTAGCTGGGTCTGGCCTGACTGTTAGAATCCCCGGAACTCCGCCGACCTCGATGGTTCGCTGGTACGAGTCTTCTGTGACGAGTTCAACCCCGGGAATTGCCCTCGGTCTTAGAAATGCAATCAAGTTTGCCCAATCGAAGGGCCGTCTATACGTAAGGCGAAGTTCCAGGCCGCCGGGATGTAACCTGGATCTCGATCCATCTGCGACACGGCGCAGTTCACTGGGAGACTGCCCTGTCGACAAACGAATTGCATGATTGAACTCGCGGATGCTTTTGAATCCCGAGCCGAACGCAATCTGGGCCATCGCGAGGCCCGACTCATCGATAAGCTTTGTTGCCAGATGAACCCGGTGAGCCGTTGCGATCTTGAGAGGGGAAACACCAAGATGCTGCACAAAGAGACGGCGCAGTTGGCGTGAACCAAGCCCCAATCTCGCTGCCAGTTCCTCCACGCTCCCGCCATTCAATGCACCCTCCAGAATCAGTCGAATGGCCCGTGAGACTACTGCGGATGTCCCGAGCCATGCTCCCACTCCGGGAACAGCTTGAGGCCGGCACCTTTTACAGGGACGAAACCCTGCCGATTCAGCGCTCGTAACGCAAGCGAACAAGCGAATATTATCTGGATTGCTGTAGGGAGCCGGGCAGACATTTCTACAGTAGAGTCCGGTGGCTGTGGCTCCTGCAAAGAACCGCCCGTCGAAGCGCGCATCCCTGCTGTAAATAGCTTGCAGACAGATGCTGCGGTCCAGCATTGACTTCTGCTCGAACTCCGACACTCCGAGACTGTCTATCTGGAGATCCGGAGTCTGTTCGGGGTCGCGCATCGCCTGAGATCCCATCCAATCGCCTCAGCTCATCTCACAAATCCTAAAAGAATGCGCGCAAAGAATATATAAGTAGTGCGCGTGCGTTACGGCCACCAGGAAAAGCTGCGATGCCTAAGTGGCCGAAAGTTGCCAGCGTGAGGAGTGTAGTTCCTGCATCATGAGCTCTGCATCGTCTACAAACTTCCAATCGCACAGGAGATCGAACTCCATGCTCGGAATGACACATGAACCTGTACCTGCAAATGGACAGACACGGGCTATTGCCGGGTGTGGCACATCGCCTCTCTATCTGGCTTCCCTCTTTCTAATGCTGCTGGTTCTGATTTCTACAACACCGGTTCTTCATTCGCAGACGGCGGCTCCGTCAGTCGACAAACCGGCAGCTCCGCAACAAGCACCCGCCGGCACAAGCACGGATTTCTTCGTAATGTTTGGCTCTGACTTCGACCGCCCCGGGCTGCTCCCGCGCGCGAACTACAATATCGGCATCGGCCACACCTTCGGCTTCTTGAAAAGAGATCCGATCGGAGATGAGTTGACCTTCGGTTACACCTATGAGAACGCCGGAACCCATGGGTTCCTCCATACCGCATATGGAGAGCACACAGAGTCCGCGGGAGTTATGAAGAACTTCTCGTTGCCCAAGACAAAGACTTGGACTGGCTACACATGGATACAAAGCGGCATAACAAGTTTTACCGGCAATACTCACGTTCAAAACAGGCTTGATAGCGGTGTATCGATAGGAGCAATCGCTCATTTCAACAACAACAACTCACTATGGCTGCAGGAGAGCTACAGCAAGGTCGTTACAGTCCCCTGGTACACGACTTCGTCCATTGGCTACACTTGCAGTTGGTGAAGACATTGTGCCGCCGGACGCTCGATACTAGGTTTCTGGAATCTGTTCTCTAAACCTGTAACCGACGTACGCATCTGTCATCAAGTATTGCGGATTGCGCGGATCGTCTTCTATCTTCTTGCGCAGTTGGCGGACAAACGTTCGCAGATACTCGAGCTCGTTTCCGTACTCCGGCCCCCACACAGACTTTAACAAGCGCGCGTGTGGAATGGGCTCACCTGCATGCATCATCAGATAATGAAGGACCTCAAATTCCTTCGGTGTCAGATGAATCGAACGCCCGCGCTTCTGCACTCTGTATTTCACAGGGTCAAGCTCAAGCTCGCCGTGGCAGATCGGCGAATCCCGATTTGCGTCCTCGGCGCTTCGCCTTCGTACGGCCGAACGCAATCGCGCCGTCAACTCCCGCACCTGAAATGGCTTCGTAATGTAATCGTCCGCGCCGGCATCCAGCGCCAGCACTTTGTCGTCCTCGCTGTCCATAACGCTCAGCATCAAGATGGGCAGGCGTGCCACCGCGCGGCGGATGCACCGGCAAGCTTCGACACCCCCCATGCCCGGCATATCGACATCCAATAGGACTGCATCGAACCAATTCACCCGGCAAAGCGACAGAGCCTCCTCGCCTCGTGCTGCTTCGACGATTGTGAAGCCCATTCCCGATAAGGTCACGCGCAATGCGCGGCGCGTGGAACTGTCATCGTCCACCACAAGTATCGTGCCCTGCCCCTCAGTCGAGTGCTCGGTTTTCAAACCGTCCTCCTTGCGTCTGCCGGCAGGGAAAGAAAGAATGTGGTTCCTTCCTTTTCGTCGCTGATGGCCCACACATGCCCGTGGTGCGCCTCCGCGGCCTTCCTCACTACAGAAAGCCCGATTCCAGTGCCCGGAACGGAATCTTTCAGGTCAGGCGAACGGTAAAAGCGGTCGAAAATCCGTTCCCGGTCCTCAATCCGAATCGTCGATCCAAAGTTATGGACAGAGATGAGAACCTCCGAACGATTCTTCCGTGTTGCAATCTCAATGGGCGTGTTAGGCGTCGAATACTTTCGCGCGTTGTCGATATATTGGGCCAGGATCATCTCCAGCAACGCACGATCTACATTGACCGCCAAATCAGGCTCTTCCATCACCACCTGAATCCTCTCCCTTTCCGACTTCTCCGGATGCGCGGCGAGAACATCGAGAACCAGATTCTGTACATTCACAGTTTCCGTATTCAGCCCAACTTTTTTTGCTTCGAGTTTTGCCGCCTGAAGCAACCGTGTGCACAGCTTATTCAAGCGGACGGCCTCGCCATCGATCAACATCACCAAGTCTCGTTGCGAATCAGTCAACTCTCCAAGGGCGAGCAATCCCGAACTGGCGGTCTGCACCGCGGTCAAAGGCGTCTTCAGTTCATGCGCCAGTGCATCCATAACCGCTCCGCGCAATTGTTCGCCTTTACTGGCATTCTCCGCTCTTTCTTCCTTCTCGATCCATTGGTGACGATCGATGGCAATGGCTGCAAGGGTCGCGAGCGCATCGATCAACAGTGAACTGAGGTTTCCGCGCACCACGAGCGCTCCCACCGGCGTCGATCCTGCAAGCAACATACGCTCCGCGGTGTGCGTTTGAGAGTCGTCTTTTTGGGCGCCGCGCAGATAACATTCCTTGGCTATGTTTTCCTCGCCCGTGTTCCACTCGCCTGCCCTGTCCTGGCGACCCAGAGCCATATCGAACACGGCGATTGCCTGCGCACCGAAAATTCTTTGAATCAAGACCACCAATTGCGGACCGGGTTCCTGCCTCATGTCCAACAAAAGTGAGTTTCGGCTCAACTCGTAGAGCTTTTCCATCTCCAACCGTTGAATCGCGGCGTCTCCAGCACTTCTGCGCTCTCGTGCGGAAAGCCTGCTGATGATGAGCGCCGTCACCACAAACGTTCCCAGGGACACCCAGTCCTGCGAGTCGTCGATATTGAAAGTGAAAATGGGCGGAGTAAAGTAATAATCCAGGCAGGCCACGGCCGCTAAAGAGATGAGTGTTGCCGGCCAGAAGCCACCCAACGCCGCCACCGCCACAACCACAAGCAGATAGAGAAAGCCCATCGTTGTCAGATGAACCTGGAAGGCGATTCCGTAAAAGGTTAGCAACCCCAGTCCGGCGAATCCAGCGAACCACCGTCCTAGAACACGAAGTCTTGCCATCGGCTCATCCCATCTTGAGACAGTTAGGTCTTTCATCTGAATTGCAGATTGCCCGATAGCGTTTGCTCCGATCATTTGATAGAGCGTATCTTGCAATAAGTGAAGAATCTATAAAGAATGAATCAATTTAACATCAGATGATTGTAGGGAGTCGGTAATTCCGTCCGGCTCCCTACCTCACATCTTTTCGGTTCGACACATTGCCATTGTGCCCGCATGCGGCGCGTTATTCCGCGTTCACGGGAGCGCCCTGGGCCGCCATCCGGGTATACTTCGATTCGAGCGATCTGTTCTCAGAGGCCTTGTACATGTAGTACTCGTACAGGTTGCGCGCCGAGTCCACGGGCCGCGGATACTTCGCCTGAGTGCTTACCATGGGCTGATTGCTTCTGCGATCCCACTCTGTCTTCTCTTCCGCAGCGAGCTGCGCATACCGGTTCTGTTCCTGGCCATAGTAGCCGGCTAGAGCTTTGTATTGCTCGGGGGCGTGAGCGTTGAGCGCCAATTCCTTCAATTGCGCTTGAGTGTAATGGGCGTCAGTCTGCGCTGAAGACATCGCGCCTTGTGCCAAACCAACACCGGTGAAAGCGATTGACAAAATAC
>Ga0302319_10000931_pt1 | contig 65811 bp, 69 predicted proteins | sample Bog_T0_2_FD_203319 | JGI IMG/M metagenome (GOLD analysis project Ga0302319, IMG submission 203319) | Peat permafrost microbial communities from Stordalen Mire near Abisko, Sweden - Bog_T0_2 | ecosystem: Environmental > Terrestrial > Soil > Wetlands > Peat | place: Sweden: Abisko, Stordalen Mire...
ATTCGTCAATGAACGGCAAAAGTGCTACGACAGATACAGTCGGTTCAGGCATGTCCGGCATGGTGAACGAGAAAAAAATCGGCTTCGACATCGTCCTCACCGCTCTTGAAGCGCCACTCAAGCAGATCGCTGTGAACGCCGGCAAAGACGACGGTTCGGTCATTGTGGAAAAAGTAAAAAACGGCAAAGGCAATGCCGGCTACGACGCTTTGAAAGATGAGATGATCGCCGATATGATCCTCGCCGGTATCGTCGATCCGGTAAAAGTCACGCGCAGTGGCGTCGAGAACGCTTGTTCAGCCGCGGCCATCCTTCTCACCACCGAAGCGGCTATCGCTGATGAGCCAGAAAAAGAAAAGTTCAGCGGTGCTGGAGCGGGTGGTGCAGGTGCAGGGATGGGTGGGATGGATTACTAGACCCATGCTGTAAAATCTATTCGGAATTGCTATACTTCCGGCATGGATATAGTTACTCACTGGCAGAATTTTGATTTCAAAATCGCAGTACTTCTTTTTGTTGCATATCTTTTTATTGATGCGATGTATGCCTACTATACTTTGTCTGTCATTAAGAAGAAGCCGATTGTCGCCGCTTCAGTTGGGTCTATTATGTATGTTCTCCTCGCTTTCGGTGTCTTGAATTATGTCCAGAATTATCTCTATGTAATACCTATTGCTTTGGTTTCATGGATTGGAACATATCTGGTCGTGATGTATGATTTGAGATCGGGGATATAAATAATATATAAGTTTACTTGACATTGTACGTACAATATACTAAGATAGTTCTATGAGCACCACCATTCAAATTCGCGTAGACGAGGCTACGAAGAGAAAGGCCGATATGACCTTCAAGAAAATGGGTCTTGATGTCTCATCAGGCATCAAGCTTTTTCTCCATCAGGTCATCAGATCCGGTTCCATTCCTTTTACCGTGCGCACGGCGAACGGTTTTACTCCGGCAGAAGAAAAGAAAATGCTCAAGGAAATCGGTTATGCTATCAAAAAAGGCAAATCGTATTCCAACGTTAAGGAACTTTTTGATGCTATTCTCGACGAATAATTTTTTTCGGTTTAATACAACTATTATAATATCGGCAGTCATTCTAAACTTTTTGACTAAGGAATATAGGAAATTATGCAGTTTTATTTAATTTCTGTTTCGACCATCTCATCGTTTTTCTTCACTTTTTCTAAATGAGAATGAAAGCATATTTTTGGTAAAAACATGGCTCAACTGCGTAGATAAAAAGTTTTTATTCTCATTTAGAAAAAGTGCTCAAAAAGGATGGTTACTACGGTACCGAGCTTGTCATTCTTCTCAATCTGAGAAATAAAATTTTGCATATGATGTAATAAGTCATATATTCATATATAATGTATAGCAATTAATACATTAACAACATGTCTCAACAGAAAAAAGTTCTTCCTGTCGCTGTAACATTGGCTGTTCTCGCGGGCATCGCCTTGGGTGCTCTTGGCTTTTATTTTTTGATGAAAAGTACGTCGTCGAGTGGTACAAATAGCGAGACGTATATGGCGGTGACTTCGACGACAGCTTCTTCTACGTCCACTTCACCTGTCACGATTGCCGCTGGCACGACCGCCACCCAACCCATCGCCACCTCCTCCTGGCAAACCTACACCAACTACGAGCTTGGCTTCAGCATCCAATATCCTCCCGACGTCACGGCCGACGATACTTCGGATCCGGGTACGGTCAACTTCACCATTCCGGCGACTTATTTTTCGACGGTCATGAAGGACAGTGACAGCGTTAGCGTGGCGGTTTCGGCGACATGCACACCGGTCACTTCATTTTCGGATGCTCCGGCCAACAGTCCCGACAGCGCGTCGGCTTATCCGCAGACGGTTGTTCTGGGGGGCGTCAGCTTCACCGAAAATATCCAATCGGACATCGGCGCCGGCAATCACGGCACGCGCCACATATATGAGACTAATCAGAATAATTCCTGCTACAGCATTACGTCGAGTGAGCGAGGGCCCAACGACGCCGGTCTCTTCGGCATAAGCGACCCTACTCAAATCGCCGCAGTCAATGCCGCTCATGCCGCCGATGCGGCTCATGTCGAGGCAGTGATGAATGCTATGATCCAGAGTTTCGCGTTCGTCAATACTGGCGCGGGGGAGAATGAAGCTTTTTATTCGCCGAATATGGCAGGTCAGGCGGCAGGCTCGGGTGGTTCGGCCAGCGGTTCTTCGGCCGGCGCGGCAGGGAATGGCAGTATCACCATCGCAACCGTTTCACCCATACCTGTCTCTGTCGGTGGAAATCTGACTATCAGCGGTTCGGGTTTTTCTGGTCACGATACGATTGTGTGGATTTCGAATGGCACCGTCAATGGCGTCTTGTGGGGCGGTATGCCGCAAGGCGATTCACTCATCACCGCGACCGTGCCTCCTCAAGCTTGTACCCAATATGTCGGTGCATCCGGCATGGCCTGCCCGTCATATCTCATCATCAATCCGGGTATTTATACTTTGAGTGTCTCAAATGAGAACGGTACGACGGATCCGGTCTATATAAAGGTGCAATAAAAAAGATATAAAATTTCTATGAAGTTTTTGTATAAAAAGTCGTAGACATCTGCTGTAAGCACGTTTACAATTTAACAATGAAAAATACGCAAACTCCTTTTATTATTGAAAGCAAAATTTTCTTGATACGTGGTTTTAAAGTTATGCTCGACTCCGATCTAGCCGAGCTGTATGGAATTCCCGTCAAACGTCTCAATCAACAAGTACGTCGCAATATGAGCAGATTTCCAGCTGACTTTATGTTTCAACTTACTCGGGAAGAATATGCAAACTTGAAGTCACAATTTGTGACTTCAAGTTTTGAACATGGAGGAAAACGCAAATTATCCCTTGTTTTTAGCGAGCATGGAGTAGCTATGCTTTCTTCCGTTCTCAAAAGTCAACGGGCTATCGAGATGAACATTTTTATTGTTCGGGCTTTTATCAAGATGCGAGAATTACTTTCAACACATAAAGACCTTGCACAAAAGATGGCTGAACTTGAACGGACTCAAAGAGAGCAGGGAAATCAGCTCTCAACCGTATATTCGATAGTAAAACAGCTTGTGATGAAACCTGTCCAGACGGAATTGCCCAAACCGAAGAAGATTGGTTTTAGGAAGGATTAGTTATTTTCCGTGAGAAAACTTGATATCGCAATTTGCGACCTCAAGTGCAATATATGCTATACTTAATTGTATTATTCAATTGTATTATTCGATGGGAAGGACTACCATAGTCTAGTCAAATTTAACCAAACCAATTTTTAAACACGTACTTATATGACTACCATACTCATTATCATCATCGTTCTTATCATTCTCTGGGCGATTTATCTGTACAACCATATTGTCCGCATGGTCAATCGGGCCAAGGAAGCCTGGGCGGACATTGACGTCCAGCTCAAACGGCGTTATGACCTTATTCCGAACCTTGTCAATACCGTCAAAGGCTATGCCGCTCATGAGAGCACCGCTTTCGAGAATGTGAGCTCGGCGCGCGCCGCCGCTATGGGCGCGGGCAGTCTCGCCGAAAAAGGTAAAGCCGAAGCCACCCTCGCCAGCTCGCTCAAGTCAGTCTTCGCTATCGCCGAAGCCTACCCAGAACTCAAAGCCAATCAGAATTTCCTCGATCTCCAGAATCAGCTCACCGACACCGAAGACAAAATCCAAGCCGCCCGCCGCTTTTACAACGGCAATGTCCGCGATTTCAACACAGCTGTGCAGGTTTTTCCCGGTAGCGTAGTCGCCTCGATCGGTCATTTTCACCAGATGGAATATTTCCAGCTTGATGCCGCCGAAGCGGCCGCCGTAAAGGAGCCGGTCGCGGTGAAGTTCTAGGTTATGGCAACCCTCTACACCCAACAAGACAGAAATGTCCATAGGACATGGTTTCTCATGGCCTTGTTTTTAGTCATTGTCATTGCCATTGGCTGGTTCATCAGCTGGTATTTTGGCAGTCCGATCATTCTTTATGTCGCCGTGGCTTTCGCAGTGCTCATGAATATTGCGAGCTTCTGGTATTCAGCTAAGATAACACTGTCGCTTGCGGGAGCGAAGCCGGCGAGCCGCGAGCAATATCCCGAGCTCTACACTGCCGTCGAAAATCTCGCTATCACCGCGGGGCTTCCCATGCCTGCGCTCTATGTCATCCCCGATCCGGCGCCGAACGCTTTCGCCACCGGCCGCGACAAGAACCACGCCGCCGTTGCAGTGACGAGCGGCCTTCTCGGTATGATGAATAAGAACGAGCTTTCTGGCGTCCTGGCTCACGAGCTTTCCCATATCGGCAATCGCGACATTTTGCTCTCGACGGTCGTGGTGGTGCTCGTCGGCTTCATCGCTATCATCGCTAACTTTTTTTTGAGAATGTCTATTTTCGGCGGCATTGGCGGTGGCGCGGGCGGTTTGGGTGGAAGCGGCGGGCGCGGTGGGGGCAAAGGCAGTAGGGAAGGTGGTGCTGGCGGACAAATCCAGCTCATTCTCGCCATCGTCGGTATTGTCTTTGTCATCCTTTCTCCCATCATCGCCACGCTCATCCAGCTTGCCATTTCCCGTAAACGCGAATTCCTCGCCGACGCCGATGGTGCCCTTCTCACCCGCTATCCCGAAGGCCTCGCCAGCGCCCTCGAAAAAATCGCCGCTTACGGCCAACCTTTGCGTCATGCCAATAATGCCACCGCTCATCTGTATATTTCCAATCCTTTCGGTGCGGGGGCAAAAAAGGGCATTTCCAAACTTTTCATGACCCATCCGCCGACGGAGGAAAGGATCGCTATTTTACGGGGATCCGAATAAATCTCGAATAAACTTAAATTAATTCCACCATTGGAATATCGACTTTGTGCAAGACAGCTTTGCGTAAATCATTTCTGGAGATATGCGATCGAGCATTGAGCACTTCGACGCCCATAACATTTCCACGTGAGCCGAAATCAACGATAATGTCGTCGTTGACAGGAATCGTTTTTCGAGATTTACCTTTCTCTCGAAAGTAAATATAAGCGGCATTAGCTTTTTTGTCGTATGTCATTTTCATTTTTTTTGATTGAGTTTAATTGAAGAAATTCAAAAAATCTTATTAGAGATAATAAAAGCTTAGTATAATGTATGTATTCTGTTCGTAGACATATACTACTCGCAAAATTTTTCCATTGCAAGCTTTGTTGGATACTTTGTTGGATACTATTTTACCATCTTGCAATCGATTTTCAAAGTCAGGCTTGAGAATAGTGTGCTTGATATCTTGAATCGAATATATTCTAGTATAGAGACGATATTGCGCGTGATGGGTGAAACGAAATTTCATCTTAATTTCGTATTTGGCTAGAACTTATACGTCAGCGGCGACCCCAACCCTGTCACATAATCGTAATGTTTCCGTGCTACGCAATAGTACGCGCAGGTGCCGTTCTCGCCGCTCGTGATGTCACGGAAAAAGTCGCTGTAGGTGGCGCTGGCTTTGTCGGCGTAGAGAGCGGGCAGGGAAATGGCGTCTTTGACACTCGAGCCGAGAGCGGCGATGGCCGCCCACTGCGGTGCACCGGCCGAAGTGCCGCCGACGACATACCAGCCGCGGACTTTCGGAGCGGTTTTGGCGATGGTTTTTTCGCTGACATGATAAATAGAGAAGCCACGCATAGGATCGGCCGCGTAGGAGACGTCGGGAATGGCGCGCTTGCTGTCAGCTTTCGGAATGGAATAGTCGTGTTGATAGGCCGGTTCTGTTTCATACTGGCTCACTCCGCCGCCGCTTCCCGACCATGCGTTTTCAGAGAAAAATTTTCCGGCTACGTCAATGGCGAGCGACGTGCCGCCGACAGCGATGACGTTTGGTGACACTGCTGGCCAGCTCGCACCTGTGCCATCGTCGCCGGAAGATGCGAACCATGCGATTTTTTTGCCTGTTGTTGTGGCAAAATGGCTATCGAGCGTCGTTTCGCTTTTAAATTCATTGCCGCCCCAGCTCATGGATACTGACACAACATCGCTTCGGCCACGGGCATAGTCAACGGCTTTCAAAAGGTCGGTACCGCTGTCACTCGTCGCTTCGACCACGAGAATTTTTGCCGAAGGTGCGATGGCATGTGCCCACTGTGTGTCGAGAGCCGATTCCATATCCCAGCCGGCATTGGTTTTTTCTTTCGAAGTCATCTTATGGACTTCGAGGCAAAAGCCTGCGGTCGTGCATGGGGCGAGCGAAAATGTCTTATCAAAAACCGCCAAGTCGCTCTCAATATATGGGTGGTCGAATGCGGAAATAATTGCGATGGTACCGGAACCACCAGCACTTCCACTCGACGGCAAATGATAGGCTGTTTTGACTTCTGTTGGTGTCAAACCTTGCGGGGAAGTGGACGCGGCGAAAAGGCTGTGGATTGGCGGTTTAGCTATGAATCGGGAAAAATCATCCGGGATGGGAGTTGTCGTACGGGGAGAACTCGCCGCCACAGCGAGATATATCGGCACTTGGACGAAGACGAAAAAGAGGCAGGAAATAAAAGTGACGATAGCAAGGATAATGTATATTGATTCGTGGAATATTTTATGTATTTTCATATATGTGATGGGCTCTGCCGTAAGGCATATCAACGTTATTTAATAATGCCCACATCATAAACTGCCACTGTTCAAGAAACATATAAAAAAGATTAAAATCCGACTAAAGTTTACACAATCTTTTCATCGGAATTTTATTTCATTTTTATAGAATTTTTATTACATTATTTTTCAATTTTATTTTTGCCGATTTTGTGATATTGTCTTTATGTGCCGCTTGACGGCAAGAGTTAGGAATACATAAGAATCAAAAATAAAAAAATTCGGAGGGTTCGCATAGCGGTCTAGTGCGCTACCTTGGAAAGGTAGTAAGGGAGCAATCTCTTCAGGAGTTCAAATCTCCTACCCTCCGCCCGTAGTATTTAGTATCGGACTATGCCAAGCCCATATACAGTACTAAGCTACTAACGACTCTTTATAGCCGATAAACTCAACATATTTTTTCTCGTTAGTGCAAAAGGAGTGCTTGACAATTTTTAGGGCACGAGTAGAATTTGGACAGGTGATACTTGCTACCCGAGCGTCGGAGGTTAGTTTGTAATGGTTTTTATCGGTAAACGGCTTATATAAGCCGTCATTAATCATAGTAGTAACACAATAGTTACGGCCGTAACTATTCAATTTAATTTTAATTTGATTTTATAAAATGAAAAATAATTCAATATGGGGATATTTCTGTAAAGATTCCAGAATATTAAAAGGTTCTGTTTTAGTCGCTATAGCCGCTGTGTTTTCGATAGGCGGTTTTTTTGTTTCTCATGCTAACGCCCAAACTGTTGATCCTGCCGCCGCCCTTGGCGTAACGGGAATCACTGCGATTGCCAATTCAAGCGGCACAGTCGGATATGCCACTGCCGACAATACTTATGCAGATGGGTGGAGATGGGTTTTTAATGTAACTGTTCCAAACGGTCAAACTCTTTTGAAAATGAAATTCGCCGATTGGACGAATGGTTCCACTATCATTCCTGCCGGCGGCAATATACAAATTTATTCCGCACAATCCACGAATGCCATGAATGAAGCAAATGCTATTTCTATAACTGCTTCTAGCACGTGGAGTGATTTGATGGATATAGATCCAGGTGCTGATCTCGATGTTAATCAAGGCGGCAGGCAGATTCAAATAGTCGTAGAAACAAAAATTCCGACTGGTTCTGCTGGCGGTTCTTACTCGACGAGCTATGGTATTAACACCACGGCTACTTCGTCCATCACTTTCGGTAGTACGACACAAACATATAATGGAACACCTGAAGCCGTCAGTATTACGACTGATCCCATAAATCTTGCAACGACTGTCACTTATAGTGGTACTAATTATACCAGTACTACAACAGCACCGACTCATGTTGGTACATATGCCGTAAATGCCGTAATTACTGATCCTGGTTATACCGGAACTTCGACAGCCACATTGACGATCAATCCTGAACCCATAGCTGTTACCGCTAATACTCAAACAAAAGTTTACGACGGAGCTACATCTACTGATCCAGCACTGACATATACGGTTATTCCTTCTATATATAGTGGCGATTCATTTACTGGTGCATTGGCACGGGATCCAGGCGAGAATGCCGGACAGTATCTGATTGCTACTGGCACTCTGGCTATTGACGGAGATTATGCTATGGCATTCGTTCCGAATTATTTCGTAATTACTCAAGCTCCAGCCACGGTTACTCTTGGCAGTCTAGAACAAACTTATGACAAGATAGGAAAGTCTGTGAGCACAACTACGAATCCGTCAGGTTTGGCTGTAAGTGTTATGTATGATGGTTCACTTACATTACCAGTCAATGCCGGTACTCATACTGTTGTCGCCACGATCACGGATCCAAATTACGAAGGTTCTACGACGGATAATCTTGTTATCGATCGAGCCCCTCTTACCGTTACTGCTACAACAAGCACCAAAATATATGACGGTACGACATCATCTACAGGAATACCGACGATAACATCAGGTGCACTTATTGGTAGCGATACCGCAACATGGACTCAGACATTCGATACCAAGGATGTTAGAACGAATGTTTTGACTCCCGCAGGCATCGTAAATGATGGAAATAACGGGAATAACTATTATGTTACCTTTGTAACGACGGCCGGTACGATCACTCCGGCAACCGCAACAGTCTCAGCAATCGGCAATAATAAAGTCTACGATGGCACTACGGATGCCACGGTTACTCTGAATGTTACCGGAGCTGTCGGTACAGATGTCTTGACCGCTACCGATACAGCCGCCTTTGAGAATAAAAATGTTGGGAATGTTATACCTGTGGATGTAACTGGTATCACAATTTCGGGTTCTGGTGTCACGGCTAATGACTATACTTACAACACCACCGCCAACACGACTGCCGACATCACTACGGCGCCTCTCACAATTACCGCAAATAACGCAACCAAGACATATGGTGACACTCTGACATTTGCCGGAACCGAATTTAAGGCTACTGGTCTGCTTGATGATGATAGTGTCACGTCAGTCACTCTGACGAGCGATGGTGCGGCTTCAACTTCTCCAATCGGATCGTATTCTATTGTACCGAGCGCCGCCACAGGCACCGCCGGATTGACTAGCAATTACACAATTGCTTATAATCCCGGTAACCTCACAGTAAATAAAAATAATCTGACGGCTACTATAGTCGCGGAAAATAAGACATATGACGGTACCGCGTCCTCGGCTATTACCAGTTGTTCTCTCAATGGAATCGTAAATAATGATTTAGTATCATGTACTGCCACCAACGGCTCTTTCAGTGACAAGAATGTCGGAACAGAAAAGATGGTAACCGCAGATGTTAGCCTGTCTGGAACTGATGCTAATTACACAGTCACTTCTCCAGCCACGACTACGGCTAATATTATTGCTCTACCGATAACCGTCACCGCGGTAACTGACAGTAAGGTCTATGATGGCACCACTACTTCCACGGGAATACCGACGATAACATCTATTACAACACCTTCTACCACTGGCGGTGCAGTATCAGTGACTTCTCCTTCCACCACGGGTGGTGATAAGACTGGTGGTGCTACATTAATAACTACAACACTTATTGCTGGTGATACTTCAACCACCAGCCAGGTATTTGACAGTAAAGATGTTGGTAGCAGATCGCTAATTCCTTCGATAACGATAGACGATGGCAATGGTGGATCTAATTACAATGTCACTCTGGTCAATGCGACAGGCACGATAACGCAGAGAGATTTGACGGTGACTGCTAGCGGAACGGATAAAGTTTACGACGGCAATAACACTGGGACGGTAATGCTTTCAGATAATCGTGTAGCAGATGATAATCTTACTGACAGCAATACAAGTGCAACATTTGAAAACTCAAATATTGGAAATAATATCCCAATAGATGTGTTTGGAATATCGATAAGCGGTCCTGACTCTAACAATTACAACTTGACCAATGATTCTGCCAGCACGACTGCGAATATTACTCAAGCACCATTGACGATAACTGCAAATAACACTTCAAAGATTTATGGAGATACTCTGACATTTGCTGGAACAGAATTTACTACCGATCCAAGCTCTTTGTTCGGCACTGACAAAGTTTCATCCGTGATCCTGACGAGCAATGGCATGGCTTCTACTTCTCCTGTTAATGATTATGATATAACTGCAAGCGACGCGACTGGTACAGGATTGGGCAATTACTCGATCACTTATGGCAATGGAAGTCTATCGGTCACTCCTCTTGCACTTGTTAGAACACTGACCGCTTCAAACAAGACTTACGATGGCACGAGAAATGCAAGTACTTCATGTACATTGAGCGGCGTGCTCTTCGGCGATAATGTAAGTTGCGTCACCTCAGATTCGATATTCAGTACAAGAAATGCTGGAACCAATCAAGTCACTGCAGATTTGGCTCTATCCGGTACAGATAAGAATAATTATTCAGTCAATCTGACAGCCAGTACGACAGCTACTATAAATGAGCTAGCTATTACAGTGACTGCACAAGCAAACACAAAGACGTATGACGGTACGACTGATGCAACGATAGCACCAGCGTTTACTCCGGCTCTTGGTTTGGGAGACACAGCAAGTTTTATCGAGACATATAACGACAAGAATGTTGGTACGGGTAAAACTTTAACGCCTAGTGGTACGGTTACTGATAGTAATAGTGGCAATAACTACTCATATACATTTGCATCAAGCACGGCAGGTGTGATCACTGCTGAACCTCTTATAATCACAGCCACAACAAATACCAAAGTCTATGACGGCAATATCAGCGTGGCCGCAATTCCAACAGTAACTTCTGGGACGATCTTTGGTAGCGATAAACTAAGCTTAAGCTGTATCGAAACTTATGATACTGCAATTGTTAATATAGGTAAGACTCTAACTCCATCTTCGTCCTGTAATGTGAATGATAGTAACAATGGGCTGAATTACACTTATACTTTAAACCCAGTTACGACCGGTGTAATCACTCAAGCGATGCCTGAGTTAAGTTATGGAACGAACAATGTTGTTGATGGTGAGACTTATTCAGAAAGTATGCTCAGCAATCCATTCGCTTGGATAGGCAGTGATTCTAACAAAGTAGACGGAAACTTCGTTCTTGATCCTGTTGGTGGTATTATTAGCGGCCCTATAGGCACCCCATTGCAAATCGGTATAACCTTCACCCCAAGTGATACAACTGATTTTAGTACAGTAAATCAGACGGCAACATTTACTGTAGTTGGTAACGATTAACCACACACAACCATGAATAAAATCATCTTAAAATCAACAATATCCATCGGCCTGGCGTTCGCGCTCATGGCTGTTGGAAATAGTGCTGTGGCTGACACAGTCACCGGCAATCTCTCTACAGGCATAAGCGGTACAAATGGCAATGGCATGACGGGTGTAGTTGTGTCGCCACCAGTAGCGAATCCTGCCGCCGGAATGTATCCTTCCGCTCAAAGCGTGACTTTGACTGCCGATGGAGCCACGAGCATCTATTACACCACTGACGGCTCGACTCCGACATGCTCCACTGGAAATTTATATTCGGGAGCAATAGCGGTGAGTTCATCGGAGCCGATTGAAGCTATTTCCTGCTATCCAGACAATGCATCTTCAACAGTTGCATTATATCTCTATGGAATTGATCCAACTACGCCGTCTGGAGGTTCCAGTTATGCTGTATCCGGCGGTGGCGGAGGTGGTGGCTCATATTCCAGTGGCGGCGGATCAAGCAGTGGTGGCACTACCGTCGGTATATCAGACTTCGTGCTCTTGATGGCCAATTGGGGTCAAACAGGAGCCGGTAATCCAGCCGACTTTAGCGGCGATGCCACAGTCGGCATTCAGGACTTTATATGGCTAATGGCTAATTGGACGAAATAAATAATATGAAAAAAATAACTTTAACAGGAATTGCGGCAGTAGCTATCGGAACAATGATGTTCGCCTTTACGGCATTGGCCGCCACTACAGCTTCAATAACGCCAACGAGCGTCAAGGTTGTGGCAGGACAACAGTTCAATGTTGTCGTCGCGGTCAATCCAAATGGAACGAGCGACTACGCTGAACAATTGCAAATCGATTATCCAGCCAATCTCTTGCAAGTCACTGCATTCAATATCGGAAGCAGTTGGATGTCATTGTCTCAACCTGGGTATGATTCGATAGATAATACAAACGGAGTTTTGACCAAGACCGCCGGATATACCGGAGGGATAACTTCGTTGACGCCGTTCGGAACAATTACTTTTACGGCTGAAAAATCCGGAAACGGCACGATCACCATTGGAAGCGGATCGCAGGCTTTTGAAAAGAGCAGTCAGACAGCGATCACCGGAACAGGTGCATCGTTTGTTGTGACAGCGGGAGTTGTTACCCATGCAGTTACTTCGAAAGTGCCTGCGTCAGCTACAACCGATCTCACTCCAGTCACAACGATAAATGGTCAGGTAGTGGCTACAACGACAGCCCAAGCGGCTGTGGCGGCCACACAAGTGGCGGCGGCTACTACGGGCGCCTCTGGATTAAGTGGAAGCACATGGATATGGATTCTTGTAGTAGTGCTCGTTATTCTTATCATCGTCGTATATTTGGTATCTAAAAGAAAGAAGAAACTCTAGAAAATAATCTATATTTATAGTTATTTCAACAAAAAGCTCTCATTTGTGGGGGCTTTTTATTTTGTTGCTTTTATTAACTTTTTAATATACTCTGCTTCCAGAAACTGCAAAGACTGTTTCTTTGCGGAAGGGGAGTAATGATACTTCTCATGTTTAATTGAAAACTTCTAAGTTATGAATACAGAAACGAAAGAACCCGGTACAGGCATTATTGAGTACGCCGTTGATTACGGCACTCTTGATCCGGTCAAACAGATATTTCAGAAATTGGGAGCGGAGACGAGTGTCCCCACTATTCCCGGTCTGGAAATAAACGAGCTTGCCGGTTGTCGTGGCGAGAGTGTTCATATTGTCCGTGTCGGGGACATGCACATTGGCAGTCTCATTGAAGGGCTCGGTACGCGGGGCCTTGTTGCGGATGAAATCTATCGAATAACAGGAGTTTCTCATTACCAGGCTATCGCTTGGTCCGCCGCAATGACCATCTTCAATGATCTAGCCCAAAGCGGTATTCCGCCGGTGACCTGCTTCATGTATCTTTCTGCCGGTTCAAACAAAGTTTTTGCCGATACGAAGAAGATGCTTGATCTTGGTCTCGGTTGGAAAAAAGCTTGTATTGCCGAACATACTGTCTGGGGAGGCGGAGAAACGCCGATGTTGCGGGATCTCGTTTTCCCCGGTGCTTTTGAAATCGCCGGCTCCACGTGGGGCATTATGCCATATCCGAAGTGTCCGATTGATTCGCGGAATATCCGTGTTGGTGACCGGATCATCGGTATTGCTAGCTCGGGGGTTCATGATAATGGTCTGACTCTTGTACGGGATATCAGATCGGTCAAGCTTACTGAGCTTGGTTATCAAGCACTGCTTTCTGACGGTCAAACATTCGGTCAAGCGCTCATGGAGCCGACGGTCATATATGGTCCATTGGTCCGATTATTGCTTCATAACGGTACCGAGATTCATTCTGCTCTCAATATCACTGGTCACGGCTTAGCCAAGATTGCCCGGGCGGTCGCGCCGTTCCATTATGAAGTGGAGAACCTGCCGGAACCTCAGCCGGTCTTTCGCTTCATTCAGGAACATTCCGGTCTGTCTGATCCTGTGATGTACAACAAGTTCAACATGGGTACGGGTTTTGTTCTTATTGTTCCGGAAGACGAGGGTCTCGATGTGATCGGGGCCGCTACTATGCTTGGTCACCGAGCATGGCTTGCTGGCTCGGTCAAAGCATCCCCTGACGGCAAGAAGCGAGTATTGCTTCCGAACGGAATGACGTTTACCGAGAAGGATGTGGCGGTTCGGTAAGATAACTGTTTTTGCTACGTCGACATTTTTCTTGTCTTGGTCCTCATCCCCACTGTGAAAGCGCGGCGGGGATTTTATTTTTTTAAATTTTTAAAAATTTAATTTTAAAAATTTCCAATTAGTTGATTTTCTTACATTTTCCTGTACACTTCTCTCTAACTCATTTAATCCCATGGAAGCCATCCTTTTATCTGTAGCCACTTTTTTCTCCACATATTTCGGCGGTCTTTTTTCCATTAAAAATAAAGACAGACTGCACAAAATCATGGGCTTTACCGCCGGGGTGCTCATCGGCGTGGTCTTTTTTGACATTTTTCCGGAAATTATCAACCTGATCAAAGAAAATAATTTCAGCGTCACCGGCGCCATGGTCGCCCTCGTCCTTGGTTTTCTCATTTTTCATGTTCTGGAAAAGACTATTCTCATCCATCATTCGCATGAAGACGAATATGCGGAGCACAGCCATGCAGGTCAACATGGGAATGTCTCGACGATGAACCTCGCCGCTACTCCTACCACTGACCATACCAAGCATCCCCATGTCGGCATCGCTTCGGGGCTGGCGCTTGCGGGACACAGTTTTATGGACGGCGTAGGCATCGGTCTCGGTTTTCAAGTCAGTCCCGCGGTCGGGCTTCTCGTGGCCATCGCCGTTATCGCCCATGACTTTACTGATGGTATGAATACGGTTACACTCGTTCTCTCGCACGGTAACAGTACTTCTCGGGCGCGAGCTTTTCTTCTTCTCGACGCTCTGACGCCAGTCTTGGGTGTGACTTCGACCCTCTTTTTCCACCTACCGGAAAGTTTCCTCGTTCTCTATCTTGGATTTTTTGCCGGCTTTCTGCTCTATATCGGAGCAAGCGATATTTTGCCGGAAGCGCATAGCAAGCATAGCTCATTTGGGACTATTGGGCTGACGATTGCCGGACTGGTTCTCATTTTTATCGTGACGAGGTTCGCTTAGAAAATATTTACCCGTTTAATTTTTCTATTTATCTATTCGCACAAGCCACTGTCTACAATATCGCTGTCAGGCTCTTGCTTTGATGCACCGGTTGAGTCTACGCACCACCATGCGGCTGTTGATGAACTCAAGCTAGCGGTCACGGCATACGTTGTGGTTGAAGCAACACAGAGAACTGTAGTAGCTGATGGATAGCTTGACGTGGCGACGAGATTAGCCATACCAGAAATAGAATCGGCGAAGACCCCCGTGGTACAGTCGGTGGCTGAACCGTATGAGTTGCCATTTGAGCTGAAATATATTTCGGCGGCATTCCTGATGTTGGAAAGCTGTTCTTGCACTTTGGCATCGCCGCCTTTTTGTCGCGCCGTGCTCAAGTCTGCCAAAACAATTGCCGAAAGAATACCGATGATGGCGATGACGACGAGTAATTCGATCAAAGTGAAACCTTCATGTTTATTTTTTTTCATATTATGATGGTAGTTAAATTAAATAATAATAAGATGTTAATCAATTTATGATGGTAGTTAAATTAAATAATAATAAGATGTTAATCAATTATATAACAATTGTAAAAAAGTTATCAGTATTGACATAATGTAATATATGCGATAGTTTTCTCATCAGAAGGATATAAGCACATTACATATGAATACAAACATAAACAACTGTTTCCAAGGTTCCCACGCTCTCGTCGATTTTCTCAATCCTGCGTGTCGAGGAGCTTTGCCACTTGTCGAACTTACCGATCCGACGTTGAATCCATTTCTCAACAGCAACAACCGAGTACGTATCTTCGGTTGCCTCGGTTTTATGAATCCGTTTCTCAATACCAAGGGAGATGTGGTGTATAACATGCTCAAGATGGCGCAAAATAGTGGCCGGCTTGAGGGCGTCCATACAATTGTCGAGAATAGTTCTGGCAACACGGCGGCAGCTCTCGGCGTTCTTGGTCCGCTTTTTGGTATCAGACGTATCAGGGCTATTACACCGTGGGATCGGGCACCTGGTAAAGGTGAGGTGATCAGACTTCTTTCGGTTGATGAAGAGCTCGTCAAGCGGGACGGTATCAAGCTAGCCCAAAATATGGGAAAAGAAAAAGGATGTATCAATCTTAATCAATATGATAATCCAGACAATCCCAAAACTTTCGCTACGTACCTGGCCCCGGGCATCTGGGAGCAGACGAATGGTGCACTGACAGTTTTTTCTGCGGCACTTGGATCATCGGGTACACTTATCGGTTGTAGTGATTTCTTCAGATCACAGAAGTCAGAACGTCCTTCCGGGGAAAAAGTCTTCATTGTCGGCGTTAACGTTGCTCCCAATCAAGCAGTGCCTGGCGCTCGTACGTTGGAGCGTCTCCAAGAAATCACCTTGCCATGGAAGGAAGCCATGAACACCCGCATGGAAGTGGGCACCAAGGAATCCTATGTCATGAGTCTTCGGCTCATCCAGAGAGGATTATTTGCCGGGCCGAGTTCGGGCCTAGCTCTTGTTGGTTTACACGAAATGCTCAAGGCTTGGTTGACGCAGAATGGTGATTTCAGCGGCTTGCGTAACAAGGCCGGTGATGTACTGGCGGTGGTGGTTTTCGCCGATACCTTCTTGCCGTACATGGACAAATATTCGACCGTCCTTGATCCAGAGGATTTTAGTGCTGATGGGGGATACATAGGTGACAATATATAGCACTGGTCGATCGCACATAGTAATAAGCACAGCGCCTTTTGAAATAGAGAGGCGTTTTTTTATATCTTGCGCTTATGCAGAGTGATCCTGTTACCGTCGGGATCAGTGATGGCAACCATTCGGCAGGTAGGGAAGTCATATGGCCCCATGACGATAGACACCTTCATTCCCGCTATGGATTTTTCTTGTATCGTCGCAAGTGCCGCGTCGAAGTCTTCTACTTCAAGCGTCGCTGAAGCGCCTTTATCCGAAGGCTCCCACATGCCCGGTGCACAACCAATGGCGAGAGTTGTCGAGCCGATGTTGTATTCGATATAGCTGGGACTTTTGCCTTCAGCATCGGGTGAGCCGTCATATTCGCTGTTCGGCGTCAGACCAAGCACACCTTCATAAAAAGCTCTGGCTTTCGGTATATCCGATACGGCGTAACAGAAAAAGGCGATTTCTTTTATTTTTATCATGGCTCAATTTTAATATATAATAAGCCAAAAGCCAAAAGTATAAAAATCCAAAATAACCGAACCAATGTACCATCACGCCAAACTTCATTTTAAAAAAGTCGACCCGATCCTCTACGAGGCCGCACAGCTTCACGATATCGCCGACATCCGCCGGTCGCGGGATGTCTTTCGTGATATTGTCCACGCTATCGTTAATCAACAGCTTTCCGGTAAAGCGGCGGAGACGATTTTTCGCAGGTTGGAGGAAAAGGTAAAAGTAAAGACCGCCATTACTCCCGCTGGCATCGCCACTCTTTCCATTCCCGCGCTCCGCGCCTGCGGTCTCTCGAATGCCAAAGCTAGGACTATTAAAGCTCTCGCCCGCGCCGTCCTGCATAAAGACACGATAAAAGATGCCAAGAAAAATGCCAAGCAAAACAAAAAGCTCGACCTCGCCACCATCCACACCCATCCAGACGAAAAAGTCATCGAGCTTCTTACATCTATCAAAGGCATCGGCCCCTGGACGGCGGAAATGATCCTCATGTCATCGCTTGGCCGCACCGATATTTTTTCTAAAGGCGACCTCGGCCTGAAGAAGGGCATCATGCACCTCTATGGCCTGTCGGAACTGCCAAGCGACCGCCTGATGGACAAGCTTTCCCGCGCCTGGTCGCCGTATCGCACCTATGCGGCGAGGGTGTTGTGGAGAGTAGCGGATGGGAGGAAGGATAATAAAAAATAAAGAGACCTCTTTGGAAATAGTTCAGGAAACTGTGTTTGAGGATAAACAAATAATTAAACAATTCTTTCCTTTTGGATTATTGGGGTTATAATACCCCTATGAACCCCCTCGCCAACAAAATTCGCCCGCAAAATCTCAAGGACTTCATCGGCCAGGAGGAGCTTGTACGGCCGGCTGAGCCGGCGCAACCCGCTGGCAGCAAAGCGGGCACTGTCGCCGCCAAACCCGCCGGACCCCTCCGCAAAGCCATCGAGGAGCGCCATCTTTTTTCGTTCATTCTGTGGGGGCCGCCGGGCACGGGCAAGACGACGCTTGCGCGTATTTATGCGGCCGCTCTCGACGCGCGTTTCTATGAGCTCTCCGCCGTTTCCGCAGGCAAGGACGATATCCGCACCATCATCAACGAGCCGGACACCCTGCTCGACGGCCGGCCGAAAGTCCTTTTTCTCGACGAGATCCACCGCTTCAACAAAGCCCAGCAGGATTTTCTCCTGCCGTACGTCGAGCGCGGCGAGCTCACGCTCATTGGCGCCACCACGGAGAATCCGAGTTTCGAAGTCATTTCCGCGCTTCTGTCGCGCTGTCGCGTTTTTGTATTGAAAAGTCTGTCGCCCGCCGACATTGGAAAAATCGTCAGCCGCGCCGCCAAAGCTCTCGGTATCAAAGTGCCGAAGGACGCTGTCGAATGGCTCGTCTCGTATGCGAACGGCGATGCGAGGACGGCGATTACGGCGATAGAGAATGTGGACAGGCTGTATGTGACGGGGGCGATGTCGGGTGCGGTGGAGAAAGGTGAAAAAAGTGCTGGCGCGAAAAATAATAAAAATAAAAGCGCGGCCGCGTCTGGCCAAAAGCAAATCACTCTTGATCAATTAAAAAATTCCTTCTCGCAAATTTTCATTCGCTTCGACAAAAAGGGCGACGAGCATTACGACACCATTTCCGCTTTCATAAAAAGCATGCGTGCCGGCGACGCCGACGCGGCGCTCTATTATCTCGCGCGGATGATAGCGGGCGGGGAAGACCCGAAGTTTATCGCCCGGCGGATGGTTGTTTTTGCTTCCGAGGACATCGGCCTCGCCCAGCCGACGGCGCTCGTGGTGGCCAACGCCGTTTTCCAAGCGGTCGAGACCATCGGCCTGCCGGAAGCGCAAGAGAATCTGGCGCATGGCGTGGCGTATCTCGCTCTCGCCGCCAAAGATCGCTCGGCCTACGACGCCTATTTCGCCGCACTCGCCGATGTCAAAGCCACCGGCAACCTGCCGATCCCGCTCCGTATCAGGAATGCCCCGACCAAGCTCATGAAAGACCTCGGCTACGGCAAAGGCTATGAAAAATATCCGCACGGCAAAGACACTGCCGCAGGGGCAATCGGCACAACCGCCGACAGTCTTCTGCCAGAAAAATTAAAAGGAAAGAAATATTTGAAGCGGAAAAAGTGACCTGAAGAGAAGTAATCCGAAGATGTGACCTCTTCCTCTGCACTTTTTCTAAATGAGAATAGACGGTTCTTTTTTGACAAAAGTAAGTCATATTTTAGTTAGAAAACGATTTCTATTCTCATTTAGAAAAAGCTCATAGAAACGGGCACTATTTGAGGGGTCGGTTTTGGTTTAGAAACGTATCACTGTTGTTCTCGAGCCACCCATATCTGATACGCATGAAGCCTTCGAAGTACTTGACAGGAAAGTAATTTAATGATAAGCTTGAAGCAAATACTGTTTTTGTTATGTAATATATGGCTTAAGTACGTCATATATTACAGTATCAAATAAACGGCATATATCCAATAAATATAGCTAAAACCATGAAAAATTTTACTTTTCCAACTTTTTCGATCAGTTCAATTAAAAAGACGATTCTCGGAGTATCGCTTGCAGGCGCGGTTCTTTTTGGCGTTGCTTGCAGTTTTGTTTTCGCTCCCGTTTCTGCTTTCGCCTTTACGTCGCCCACTCTCTCAATTTCCAGTCTTACGAATGGCACGGTACAGATGAACATATCCGGAGATTCTGATGCCCAGATTTATCTCTATTATTACACAACCACTGGCGGTTCTTCAGTTGCCATATCTCTGGGTGTGATCGGTTCCACTGCTCAGAATGGTTACCTCTCGACTACTCTTTCACCATACATGAACGTCAACAGTCCGTATACTTATACCGGTGCTTCCTATAATGCCGCTTTGGCCAGTATTCCCTATGGTGCGCCAGTCTATGTCGTTATTGATGGCTTGCAATCTTCGGCGGTGGCATGGCCGTTTTCTGTCAATGGCTCTATTATTTCCTCAAATACTCCCATAAATTCGGTCAATGGGCTTTCATTCAGTCAGAACAGTCTCAATCTTACCGTTGGCCAAAGCCAATCAATCCAAATCTATCAAGGATCGAGTGTCTACAATGGCTCCAATTATAATGAATCAAATTACAATTATGCCGGCACATATTACGTTTCCAGTAATACCAATTCTGCCGTGGTTTCAGCCAGCGTAAGCGGCAGTTCGGTTTCTATTTACGCTCTAACTCCCGGCAATGCCACTATCACGGTTTGTGGCAATGACACTTCATATCCATATACAAACACTTCGTATGCAAATAGCCAGTGTGCCACACTTTATGTTACGGTTTCGTATTCAGGCACGGTCTACAATGGCTATAGCGGTTATAATTATCCAACATATCCGACGACGAGTTATGCCACAAACTATAGCTACCCAACGACGTATGTCAATCCAGTCGTCAATGTCGCGCCCGTCATTTCCTATATTCCCGCTACGGTTTATAATGCCTATCCGACATATTCGACATATGGTTATTCTTCGCCGATGTATTCATATTCAACGCCAACATACTATCATCTGTATTAAATTTGATTTTCCGGTTTTACCTCTTGAACATTAGCTCGTTCGAGAAGATGCGTGCGTAAGTCATGGGCGACTGTAATATCAAGTGCTGGTAGAACGATTTCCGACTCGTTTTTTCCTGCGTCTTGTTTATCTTCATGGCCGGCAGTCAGGATGATGAGATCGCAAACACCCATCATGCGATAGATCATGCTTTGTTCAATGTCCACGTTCTGGATCTGGCGGAAGGGCAGAGAAGTTTCTTGCTTGCTTATAGTACCGCGCTCGGTTAAGAAGCCATTTTCATCCACGCGATAGCGGAAAGCGATATATGAGAAATAGCCGGCCAAAAGTCCGGCGATGATAGCGACGAGAAAAATAAGAAAGACGATGAGTTCCGCCCCGCCGAGGAGACTATTTATTTGAGGGTTTGAACGAAGAACGCCCGATGATTGGACAATAAGCAGGACTATTTCGAGAACAAGAAAACAAATAGCTGTAGTACTTTTCTTTATGGTTAGGATATAGAAAGCTTTGTGGCCGAGCTTGCGGTATGAAGTATCGACTGTGGTCGAGACCGTGGTAGCGGTTGGAGGCATAACTGTATTATACTATACTTTATGAACAAAGAAAGCCGTATTATCATCTTTGATTGGATTCTTGGGGCACTCTTCCTTATCGCTATCATATATATGTATGAGGTGCGTATTGTGCTGAATAATAATAACCAAAATCAGGCTCAATCTTCAATCCAGCAATCTTCAGTCCAGCCGCTTTCGCTTCTTTTTGCCCGTACTGATACCGAGCAAGAACTTGGTTTGGGTCAGAGGGCATCTTTGCCGATAGATGAAGGTATGCTCTTTATTTTCGACACGCCGAGTGAATACGCTTTTTGGATGAAAGATATGAGTTTTCCTATTGATATGATTTGGCTCGATGCTGGTTTCCATATTGTCTACATCGCTGAAAATGTTTCGCCCGACACGTATCCACAGACATTTTCTCCGTCTGCACCGAGTCTGTATGTTCTCGAAACAAATGCCGGTTATGCGATGGATAATCAACTTACGGTTGGTGAGGCTCTTGATTTCGTCAAAGCGCAAGTAGAACAATCACCGTAAATTGTGATGCTATAATTTGCATGTAAATCTCTTGTCAAATTTCATACGGTAAGTTATAATAATGTCGCTGTACTCGACAGTCGCTGTGGCACGTTCTACGGGTGAAAGCCTGCATATTGTGTCATAGAGGAAAGTCCGAACACTGGCCGGCCGCAAGGTCGCGCAGAAAGGTAGCGGGTAACGCCCGTCCGGCGCAAGCCGCGAGGTGCGAACAGAGACGCGTTCTTTGGAAACGAAGTACGGGTTTCCGGAAAGCAATTTTCGGGGATCAGTCGGATAGAGGTATCAGCAATGGTACCGATATCCGAATGCAACGGCTAAATCCTTACCCCAGTGCAAGGCCGTGCTTGAAAGCCGAAAGGCTTTCAAGAGTGCCGCTTGAGGTGCGTGGTAACACACATCCCAGATAAATGACTGTCGCTGTGCATCATAATTATGATGCACAGCACAGAATTCGGCTTATCAGTACAACACACCAAAAGACGCTCCCCAAAGGAGCGTTTTTTGCTATTTGAAATATGGTATACTACTGCCAATCCCGTCAGTTTATTATTAGCTTATTATTTATTGATATTTATTTTATGGAAAAAGCATCATTTAATATTTTCCTTGTTACCATTGCTCTTGCTATTTTGGCTTTTTTACCATCAGCAATCGTTTCTTTGGCTGTCATCAAGACTGTTATCATTGGCATCGGCATCCTTCTTTCCTTTCTTCTCTACATTATTTCTCGTATTCGACAAGGATCGATTTCATTGCCGTCACAACCGATCATCTGGATCGGCACGTTGCTTGCTCTTTCGACCATTGTCTCAATAATTCTTTCGGTAAGCCCCAGCAATTCGTTTATCAATGTCGGCTTCGACCAATACGGCGGAGCTTTCACTCTCATCATCCTTTTAGCTGGTCTCTTGACTATTCTTTTATGCACAACACGTGAACGTATCGCTTCTGTTGTTGTTACTGTCATCGGCGCTTTTTCTCTAGCGGCTTTGTTCGCTTTGATCCGCATCCTCATCGCTTTTATTCCTGGTATAGGGTCAAGCATAAGTCTTGGTTGGCTTGGTTTGGGTACTTTCAGTACCCTTACGTCTACGATGGTAGGATCATGGTACGACCTTGCTATTCTTGCCGGTATTGTCTTTCTCATTTCATCGTTCACTCTCGAATCATTCACGGCGCACCTTTTGCCCGTTTCTAAACGTCTACGTATTATTTCCATAGTACTCTGCGTTATCAGCTTTATTTTCCTTTTCCTTATTGATCTGTATTTGATATGGATCGGTATTGCTCTAGCCGCTCTCGGACTGGTTATCTATCGCTTTTTCTCGATCGGTATAAAGAAAACGGCTGAAAGCAATGAAAAAGAAAGTAAAAGAAAAAATGTATCGTATAAAAATCTGCCGTATTTCGCTTTGATTATCTTCATTGTTGCCGCTGTGTTCGCATGGAAAGGTACGAGCATAACTAGCTCGAGTATTCAAAAGATGAACGTTAGTTATGCCGAAGTTTCTCTGCCGTATCAATATACGGCTGATATTACCTATTCGACGTTGAGACATTCGACACTCTCTGCCTTTTTTGGTACAGGTCCGGATCGTTTTGCTGAACAATATTTACTGTACAAACCAGCCAATCTCAATCAGACCCAATTCTGGAATTCGGCTTTCCCAAGCGGTTCAGATTTCATTGTAACGTCGCTTGTTGATGTCGGTGTAGTCGGTGCTATTTTGTGGGTTCTTTTCTTTGGTTGGTTCGTATATCTCGGTGTAAAGGTTATGCGGCATCTTCCGGAGAATCATCTTTCAAAATATATGTTGATGACATCGTTTCTTACAGCATTCTTTTTGTGGTCGATGTTATTTCTGTATACGCCGTCACATGTCATCATTCTTATTACTATGATTATGACGGGGCTTTTCTTCGCGGTGCTTGGTATGGAGTCTAGCCATTCAAAGGGCCACACTATGATTGAACTGCGAAATATAGAATGGTCGCAAAGCTGGAAAAGTGGCAGAACGATGTGGCTCGTACTATGGATTGCGGTTATCATTTCGGCAGTAGGATGTTTGGTTTATGCCAAAGACGCCATCGCTGGTTTCTATTTTCAATCTGGCATCAATGCGAGTGTCGCCGGTGATGCTGTTTCGGCTCGGGCTGATTTTGAAAAAGCCCTGACGTTTAAAAAGAGTGATACATATTATCAAGCACTTGCCCAGATTGATGCGTATCAAATCAATAGCATAATTTCGTCAGCTTCTGCCACAGCATCCTCATCGTCAGTGTCAACTATCGGCTTACTGTTGAATGAAGGCATTGGTTTTGCCCGCAGTGGCCAACATATCGACCCCGGGAATGCCAATAATTTTCTGGCTGAAGGAGATCTATCAGCTATTGCCGCCGCTTTGAATGTGCCGAATGCCTATATGGATTCACGGTCAGCATATATTGATGGAATTATCTTGTCTCCGATGGCTCCAGCCATTTACCTTTCTCTTGGTCGGCTCGATTATGCTGAAGGCAGTACTACTGCCGCGGTCAATGAAGTCAGTGACGCTTTGAAGCTCAAGCCCGATTATACGGATGCTCTCTTTGAAGCCGGTGTCATATCGTACAATGCCAAAAGTTATCAAACCGCCGCCCAAGCTTTCGAATCTGTTCTCAAGATTGATAGAACGTATGCCAATGCTGAATACTTTCTCGGACTGACCTTTGCTCGAGCTAACGATACGACGGATGCCACAACTGTCTTTACCGATTTGGCTAAGATGTATCCTCAAAATTCCACAATCTCCACTCTATTGAGTGATTTGCAAAATGGCATCTCGATATTCTCCAATAATGGTCAAAGTCCGGCTGTCGGCAATGCTCCACTCGCACCAGTATCACCAAAAGTTTCAACGAAAAATACTAAAATAAAGAAATCGGCTGATGCCTCAAGTAGTATTTCAGACGGCACTTCTTCCATTTCTACTCAATAAACAATCATAAAAGGATCATAAAAATAAAAAACGGTAATGGTCAAAAAGTTTTTTAGTCTCCTCGGCAAAGAAATAAACGGCCTTCATGAGGCGGCCTATTTGCTCGGTGTGGCAACTATCGCGTCATCGGTGTTGGCTCTCGTTCGTGATAAAATCCTCGCTTTCAAATTCGGTGCCGGACCATTGCTTGACCTCTATTACTCATCCTTCCGTATCTCCGATATGGTCTATGCCACCATCGCCTCGACGGTAGCGGCGTCTATTCTGGTGCCGTTTCTGATAAAAAAAAGCAAAGCGAAAAACGATCCGACAGACAAAGCTCATGAAAAATATTTCATTGACCATGTCTTCTCGGCATTCTTTGTCGGTATTGTCGGTGTTTGTATCATCATCTTTTTCCTTATGCCGTACATTATTCCGCGCCTCTTGCCCGGCTATGCCGGTAGTCCACAACTTGGACTTCTCATCACTGTATCGCGCATCATGTTACTCTCACCGATTCTCCTCGGTATGTCGAACTTTCTGGCGAGCGTTACCCAGATGTATAATCGCTTTCTCATTTATGCCATCAGCCCGTTACTCTACAATCTCGGTATCATTTTCGGTACGTTGTTTCTCTATCCTTTTTTTGGCATATATGGTCTCATCATTGGAGTTGTTCTTGGTGCGGCAATGCATCTGGGTATACAGATACCCTTCGTGGTCTCGCGTGGGCTTATGCCACAACTGCGGGTGCCGATTAATTGGAAAGAAATCAGGGAAGTGGTACTTGTGTCATTTCCGCGCACCTTGACCCTTTCCTCTGCCGAAATCGCCGAATTTTTCCTCATCGCTTTGGCCACGCTCATGGGTGCAGGTTCTGTCTCTATTTTCAACTTCGCATGGAACCTGCAGTCCGTGCCGCTCGGCATCATCGGTGTGAGCTATGCCTCGGCGGCTTTTCCGGCTATGGCCAAGCTCTATGAAGCGGGTGACATTAAGCATTACGTCTCGCACATGGCGACCTGCGCCAAGCACATCATTTTTTGGTCGATGCCGATGACCGTGCTTTTTATCGTTCTGCGAGCTCAAATTGTTAGAGTCATCCTTGGAGCGGGACAGTTCACCTGGGACGATACCCGCTTGACCGCCGCTATGCTTGCTATCTTTACTATATCGGTGGCAGGGCAGGGGCTTATCCTTTTATTTGTCAGAGCATATTATGCTGAGGGCAAGACTCGTCGGCCGCTCTTGGTTAATTGTATTTCGGCCGCAGTTATCATCCTTTTGGCGTATATTTTACGGATTGTCTTTACGACATATCCTCCGACAGCATTTTTCGTCGAGTCACTATTTAAAGTGACGGGAGTTGCGGGCTCAAGTGTTCTCGTTTTGTCGCTTGCGTACTCGCTCGGTATTCTCCTCAACACCTATCTCCATTGGCACATGTTTCATCATGATTATGGCGGCTGGAAAGGGGAATTCACTCCGACCGTTTTTCGCTCACTTATCCACAATACTGGTGCGGCAGTTATTGGCGGATGGGTCGCATTTCTCGCTCTGCGACCATTTGGTGATATTTTTAATCTCCAGAAAATCTATGGCGTCTTTTTCCAAGGTTTTTGTGCCGGTCTTATCGGTATTGCCGTTTGGCTCATTGTCCTATGGCTTTTGAAAAATGAAGAGCTCCATGATGTTTGGAAAACTCTCCATGGTCGTATCTGGAAAGCAAAAATCGTGGCGGTTGATCAGGAGCCGCTGTAAAGAAACAGAGAAGGCTATTTTATCACACCCGTTTTTATTTTTTGCCATTTTTATAAAAAAATGTTATATTTTCGCCGTACGCTGGTGGATATATATAGTTGTGTATATACAGTTGTACACAAAGACGGCCCTATCGTCTAGCGGCTAGGACAACGGGTTTTCAATCCGTTAACCAGGGTTCGATTCCCTGTAGGGCTACTGATTTTTGAGCGGAGCGAAAAAAGCGGTAGCCCTAAGCATGTCGCCTGCGCGACATGCGTCAGGGAATCGAAAGACTTTTCCGTCTCGAATGAGCGAAGCGAATGAGAGCGGAAAAGTACCTGGCTACGTAGTAGCCGATTCCTCGTAGGATTACCATTTTCTATTACGGCTGAAAGCGAATCGATAAATAAAGCGTATACTTGTATTTTTAGCAAGAATAGTGTAAAATATTATGTATATGCTATAAAGGTATGCTTAACGTTATCACTACATTGAAAGTACAACAGGATAAATTAACTTCGGCTCATCGAGATTACATGAAGCCGTTGATGCTGTACTCTTTTTCTAAACTACAGAACAAAGCTTTAGCTGAAGATACTGTTCAAGACACTTTCATACGGACATGGGGCTTCATGATCAAAGGCGGTGAAATCAATAATATGAAGTCCTTTTTATATAAGATTCTTTCCAATCTCATTGTCGATGAATATCGCAAGCGCAAGACTACATCACTCGACGACCTGATCGAGGGAGGTTTTGAACCAAGTGATGAACGTGAACATGCCGATCGGATGATCAATATCTATGATGGTCGGATGATCCTTCTTCTGCTTAAAAGACTTCCGCCAAAGTACCGAGAAGTCCTTTCACTTCGTTTTGTAAAGAATTTATCAATCGGAGAGATTTCTTCTGCTACGTTACAGTCAAAAAATGCCGTGACGGTGCAGATTCATCGCGGATTGAAAAGGCTTAGATTGTTTGTGCCGGAACTTCAATTAATGCCTTCATTCTCTTCTGTATAGCCACAGCTTCGGTCTCAGAAAGCGTGATACGCTTTGTATCTTCATGATCTATATCGCCGAGTCGCGTGTCGGGAATGATATTGTAATGGAGGTGGGGAATAGTTTTCATGGTATTGTCGCCATCGCGAACGAGAACGGAGATGTCTTTGTAGTTTTCGCGGTTTAAAGCAGTCAGAGCTTTTCTCAAGAGAGTGTATATATCGTCTTCTTCGACGGTAGTGATATCAAGAATGTTGACGATGTGTCGTTTGGGAATAACGAGCAGGTGATCGGGATGGTAGGGAGCGAGAGCGTAGGTAAGATATGCCGTATTATTTTCGGCTATGATGCTATTGTCTCGCGCTGGTGAACAGAATGGGCACGGTCGGGGCACTTTTAATAAATCGTCGTATAACATAGCACAAGTATAGCAGAATTGTAGGAAATCTCTATTACAGAGTCATTGTAATAAAAGAAGCTTTAGTGCGGCTGTGGAGTATAATGGAAAATTTCTTTGAATATGGATGGGAAGAAAGTTGGACATATATCAAAACGGTGGTAGATGTGGCACGTGACTCCATTCTTATTCTCGATAAAGACTTCCGTGTTATGGCGGCCAATGAGGCTTTCTATCGAATATTTCAGGTAGAACCGAAAGATACGGAAAAAAAGATTGTCTATGATCTCGGCAACGGTCAGTGGAGTATACCGGCTCTAAAGAATCTTCTTGAGGATATTGTGCCGAAAAACAGCTTTTTCAAGGGTTTTGAAGTTATCCGTAAATTTCCTTCTATTGGTCGTAAGGTTATGATTCTCAATGCCCGAAGAATTTATAAAGAAAATACTGATGTGAGTCTAAGTATGAAGCAAAAAATGTCAAAAGTATTTCCACCCATTATCCTTCTTGTTATGGAAGATGTAACAGAGATGATAGATATTGCCAAAAAGCTAGCCGATCATATAGGAAAATTAGAAAGAGAAAAGTCAGCGATTTAAGGGTCATAAATTAGTCCTTTTAGTACTCAAAATAGCGTACGAAATAGTTGACACTATTCAATTTTCATATTTGAAATACGAATTTTAGCTATATTTTAACTTTTCTTTACGGAGATTTTATCAGGCTTGTGTATACTAGACTTGTTTTTCTATGATGAAAAAATATGAATACACATAATAAAAAGGCTGTTGTAAGTTTGGTTATTTTCCTTGCTATCATCGTAGTAGTTATGATTATTACTGTGTGTATTCATTCCTTTAAAAAGAGTGATTTTGTTTCTGAAAGCCAAAATAATTCAACGAGCCATAACAATTCCGGCCAATCATTTCATCCGAATGCTTGGAAATTCGCCGAGTTGGTCAAGGATAATACGCTCTATCCGGTCGATCATGTCATTGATGGCGATACGTTAGTGGTAGATGTTCTTGGCCATGCTATCACCGTGCGCCTAATCGGCATGGACACGCCGGAGACGGTGGATCCGAGGAAACCGGTCGAATGTTTCGGTCCGGAAGCGAGTACTGAAGCCAAGCGGATTTTTGATACAGGTTCTTCTTCAGATGAGGTATATAGCGGTTCATCCCATATCTCTTCGCCCACAGAAATATACATCGAAAAGGATCCGGCCGCTGGTGATTACGATATATACGGTCGTTTGCTTGCCTATGTCTTTCCACCACAGGGTGCAGTCGAGAATGATGGTAGTTCGTTTCCTGCTAGTTTATCATATAACGAATATATGATTGAAAAAGGCTTTGCCCGTGAATATACCTATATGAATGAACCCTACAAATATCAATCTCAGTTCAAAGCCGATCAAAAGGTAGCCAAATCGGCGGCAATCGGTGTATGGAACAAAAGTGTTTGTTCGAAGCCGTTTTCTTACTGAAATTCTCGATAATTATTAAATAATTTTTCTTTTATTTTATAACTGATTTTTTGCTTATAATTTCGAAATATATATATAAATATCCTCGAGAGCCTTGACTGCATCACCGGCGGCGATATTGTTCTGATGGTAAATACCGTCAGTCGCATCGCCAGCCGCCCAAACGCCGTCTACCGACGTACGCTGATTGCGCGGGTCTACGACGATACGGCCAAACTGGTCTATTATGGCCAAATCTTTAGCAAAATACGTCGTCGGTACCGAGCCTATCTCAACAAAAATACCGGTGACGGGAAGTTCAACGTCGCGACTTGTGTCTTTGCTAACGTCGTTTGAACCACCTTTTGTTATTTCGGTATAGATGAGACTCGTAACAAACTTGTCGCCTTTGACCTCTTTAGGAATGGCATTATTGATAAGTTTCATCTTGGGATTGGCTATCACCGCCGCTACTGTAGTAGGATCAGCGCGAAGCTTGTCGCTTCTATTGAGTAAGGTAACACTTTTACAATACGCAAGAAGCTGAGCCGCACTTTCAAAGCCTGCATTGCCGCCACCGATCACGGCCACGTCTTGGCCAGCGAAGAGCGGCCCATCGCATGAAGCGCAATAGGTCAAGCCTTTATGCTCGAATATATCAGCGCCGGGAACATCGATCTTGCGGCGGTCACTGCCGGTGGCGATAAGGACGGTACGAGCGGAATAGAAGGCTTTATCTGTTTTAATAATAAAATTGGAACCGTCGTTCTGACCCGACTTTGAAATATTTTGGCAGAGCTCGCCGGTCTTTATCTCGACTATTGGTTCTTTAATATCTATTCCATCCGCATAGGCTCGGATATGAGCTTCAAGATTTTTAGCCAAATCGGTGCCCGAGATTTTTATCGTGCCGATCCAATTCTCAATACCATCGGAGACGACGCTTTGGCCGCCGAAATCTTTCGTTATAAAAATAGTGCGCAACTGCTTGCGCGAAGCATATACTCCCGCCGCTACTGCCGCAGGACCACCGCCGATTATTGCCAAGTCGTACAACATGATCAGTTTCTGATTAATTTAAAATTCTATTATTTTTTACTTAATTTTTGACCGTCGTAAGAAAGCCGGCACTGCCCCCCAATCGTCATCATCGTCGGCTTTTTTTTCTTTTTCATCCTTGATGTCTTTACTTTCTTTTACGGCTTTGTCGGCGGGCGAATTGAGCACGGAGCTCAAAGAGTTGAAAATTCTACCGCGGCTACGCTCCTCACGTCCTGTCACAACCGCACTTTCTTTTCCATCTCGTTCTCGACTCTCGCGGATTTCTCGTGTCAAAGCTCCAATGGTTGGCTCGATACCGCCCACAGCGCCGCCTGCGAGAGCCGATGTTCTGCCAGTGCTACTGCTACCCCCGAAAAGTTTGCCGGCTACTTCGCTCGTATCAGGGAAACCGGCGGCAATGACGGTCACTTTGACTTCATTTTTCTTGAGCTTGTCGTCCCGGACGGTGCCGAAGATGACTTTGGCTTGTGGGTCAATGGATTCGGTGATGATTTTGGCGGCGTCTTGGATCTCGAACATGGTCAAATCCTCGCCGCCGGCAATGGAGAAGAGCACGCCTTTGGCACCGGTAATGGAAACGTCGAGAAGTGGAGAATTGATAGCCATTTTGGCTGCATCCACGGCACGGTTTTCACCGGTAGCTGAACCGATGCCCATGAGAGCCGAGCCGGAATTCTCCATGACCGCACGAATGTCGGCGAAGTCAATATTAATGAGGCCTGGTGTGGTGATGAGGTCGGAGATACCCTCGACTGCCTGACGGAGAATCTCGTCGCATTGAGCGAAGGCATTTTTAACAGTGGTGCTTTTTTCAATGGTCGAAAGGAGGCGATCGTTCGGAATGACGATGATTGCGTCTACTTCTTTGCGGAGTTCCTCGAGCGAAGTGTCGGCAATTTTTGATCGCTGTTGACCTTCAAAGAAAAAGGGCTTGGTCACTACAGCAACGGTCAGCGCCCCGAGTTCCTTGGCCGTACGGGCGACCGATGGCGAAGCACCGCTACCGGTACCGCCGCCGAGTCCGCAGGTGATGAATACCATATCCGCGCCCTTGATCGCTTCCTGAATATCTTCTTTGGTTTCTTCAACAGCTCGCTTGCCGATGTCCGGATTCATGCCGGTGCCGAGACCGCGAGTCAAGTTTTTACCGATATGAATGCGTTTTTTAGCGAGCGAATGATGGAGATCCTGCGAATCAGTATTGATAGCGATGAAATCCACACCCCTGACTTTCGAATTGATCATGTGGTTGACCGCGTTCTTGCCGGAACCGCCGATACCGAGGACTTTTATTCTGGCGAACGCTTCAATGTCTGGGGTGATGTTAGGCATGGTGTTGATAAAGGGTGAAGTAAAGGTGGATAAGGAATAAAATAAATAAAAATCACTCGTCGCGCTACTCTCTCATAAGTAGAGGCAATCATACCAAAGTCGTTTGAAAAAGGGAAGTGCAAGGTAGCGCTCCTAAAGTAACATTTCCAAATGTTATTATTTGTTGTGTAACTACCTAATTTCATAAAAATTTTAACTTTTCTTTACGGAGATTTCATCGTGCTCTGATACAGTCATCTTGTCCTTGCAAAAGGACAAGCCGGTGGTTTGGAGCGAGCTGGGACTTGGTAGTCCTTGGCTCGAGGATTCGATTCCCTCTGCCGGCTCCATGAAGTAAGTCATTTTGAGGAAATATAAAAGTGTTGTTTTGTATGGATTTTATTTGACAATTAAACTACATTTGCTAAACTGTGACTACTACCAAGTCCCGGCCCGCACGATATGATCGTATCGTAACCCAAGAAGCCATGGAAAGAATAATCGCCGAGAGGCGGTTTTTCTTCTACCCAGTTTTTGCTATACTGTTCGAAATCATGAAAGTAAAACTTAATTCCGTCCTTATAGGGGTATCTGATATTATCAAAATAAAACCTTTTTATGAAAAGGTTTTCAATGCGAAATTTACTGATGTACGGCCGATTTTTTCATGCTTCGCTATGGATGGTATCGAGTTTAATATTGAAGAAAATTCGACTGAAAGATCAGCTGGGTGGACAGAAAAATATCTCGGGACGACCAAACCCATATCGCTTCAAGTCGATAATGTCGATGCTTTTTTAGAACTTGTCTTAGCAAATGGCGGTAAAATTATCACTCAGCCGAAAGATATGCCATGGAGTTGGCGTGATGCAGAATTCGCAGATCCCGATGGTAATACTTTTATTGTAGAGCAGGAACTGTAAAATGTGTTCTATATACAAGATTTAAAAAAACTACGGCAAAAACTTCTTCAACCACGCCACTACTTTATTCTTGGCTGACTTAATGATAATCCCGCTCGATCCGATGATAGCCGTGTCTTCATCAGCATTCATGCCGAGAATGCAGAGACCATAAGCGACCGCCCATGTGGCATCGCGGAAGGACTGTCGTCCGAGGCCGAGAGTGCGCTCGAGCGAGCCGTCTTGCACCCGTTCATGGACTTTTTCTTGATCGCCGAAATTGACCCGGCCGACTTTCGATGGTAGACGCAGAGCGACACGTGCTAGATCCTCGATAGTACCGAGCCCAGCGCCACCGCCAGTGATGACGATACCGGCAGGCAAAAGCCCGCTTCGACCGATTTTCTTCAAATGGGCATCAATGAGCTCAAAAATATCCGATAAACGCGCTTCGATGATTTCCTCGAGCTTCTTGCGCGGATATGAACTGCCGGTGATGACGCCGATTTTGATCTGCTCCGCTTCTTCGAGCGGCACTTTCAGGCCGAGAGCGATGTCGTTGGTAATATCCGTCGAGCCGATGGGAAAAACTTCGAGGGAAACCGGCATGTTGTTTTCGAAGACGGCGATAGCCACCGTTTCTGCGCCGATATTAGCCAAGATACAGCCGGCGATTTTCTGCGTTTTCGACAAGGTCACGAGACTCGCCGCAATCGGCGCCGCCATGACGTCTTGGACGGTCACACCCGCTTCTTCGACCGCCTGGACAAGGTCGTTCAAATGATGCTCGAGACAGGTGATAAAAAGCATTCTAACTTCGAGTTTATTTGCTTTCATACCCTCTGGATCGCCGAGCACTGCTTTGCCGTCTATTTTATATGAAAGAGGAACTTCGTGGAGAATTTTTCTGTTGATGATGGCTGATGGGGAAATGTCTTTCTGACATTGCTCTTTCAGTTTCTCGATGTCGAGAGCAGTAATCTCAGTGTCGGCTTTGGTGACGATGACCGAACTTGTAGAAACAATACTGCCGAGGCCGATGCCGCCGACAGAAATGAAAGCCCGCTTGACCTTGACTTGCGCCCGCTTTTCCGCTTCAGCAATAGCAGCGCGGACGCTCCGAGCTACGTCACGAACATTGGTGATGTAGCCATGGCGCAAGCCTTTCGACTCGGCCATACCCATGCCGAGGATTTTAGGGAAGTTGGGATTCGGTGGGCGGCTCATATTTCCCGGACCTGCGCCGAGGCCGCTTTTCTTATTTTCCACTTTTGGTCGCGCATTTCCACGCTCATCCGGCGCTTCAGCAATAACCACCTTGACGTAGTATGTACCGATATCAATTCCGGTGATGATTGAGCGTGACATGTGTGAAGTGAGAGCCGACATTCACATTCAAAAAAAATTATATTTTGAATTGTTCCCTGAACTGGCTTTCTATACGCTCCATTGTACTACTATGATCGAAACCTTTCAAATGAACCAAACCGTGGATAAATAAAAAGAGCAGAAAATTGTCGGGCGCACGGCTAAATTTTTTGGCTTCGGTACGCGCAACAGATTTGCAGATGTATATTTCGCCGGCTGATGCGGAAAAAGGAAAGCTTAAGATATCCGTCGGCTTATCAATACCGCGATATGTCCGATTCAATTTTTTGATGCATGCCGCCGAGACGAATGCAAGGGAAAGGTCATAGTCTTTACCTAAGACAGTGTTTTTTATTTCATCAAATTGTGCTTCAGAAATTGTATTCTTCAAGGGAACGGGCAATAAAAAATGAGCGAACTAGCGAGAAAACCGCGTCGGCTTCTCCGGCATTTTGCCGAGCTTGATGAGCTCCTGGATTTCTTCTTTGCGCTTGATCGAAGCGAGGGTTTTCATCTTGACCTTGTATGGAGAGAGGGTTCGCGAATGGTAGCGCACGCCCCGCACCCGAGGTAAAACGCCACTTCCCTGGACCTTTTTGGTGAAGCGTCGTATGACGTTCAGGGCATTTTCGTTCGGATTCCGGTTGACTTCTACGTTTATCATGAGGAGCAGTATAGCACGGGTCTTTTATTGATGCAACTACTAAACCCCCAGCTTCTTCATATATCTCACCAGCTCTTCGAGTGCCACGCTGTCCTGCGCATGCGTTTCGGTGTCGCGGACGATGATGCTTTTATCGATAGCTTCTTTTTGGCCCATGATGAGAGCGTAGGGAATATGGTATTTCTCGACGATGGTCACTTGGGCGCCGAGGCGATCTTTGGCCAGGGCCTGATAGACAGGAATGTTGGCCTGACGGAGAAGCTCGAGGACGCCGAGCGACAGGAGCTTCGACTCGAAGCCGAGCTGGACGAACGAAGCTTTCGGCCGGCGAGTGCGCTTGACTTCTTTGCGTAGTTCAGCATGGTTGCCTTTAACGAGAAGGGAAAGGCCGACGCCTTGGACTTCGCGCTTGAGGCCAATTTTTTTGGCGAGGCCGTCATAACGCACGCCGACAGCGAGGATTTTGCGGGCGGGATGGGCGGCGTGGGTGCCGTGAGCACTGTGGGTGGCATTTTTTTTACCGGCGGCGCTGTCAGACTCGCGTTTGCTCTGGTGATCCCCATCAATAATAGTGAAAACCGTTTCGGTACAATAATGCCGGTTGCCGACGAGGTTGTTGTTAATGCGGTAAGGAATGCCGAGGACTTCGAGATATTCGAGAGTCTCCTTGAAATGATTGCGGCTGGCTTCGGAGAGATAGTTGAGCGATTTCGGTGCGTTCTCGTTGATCTCGTGGCAATGCGGATTGTTGCAGGAAAGTAAAGCGAAGGGATCTTTTTTGAAAAGTTGCCGGCATTCGGGATGCATGTCATTGATATTCTTACGATAGTAGGCGGTGAGGTCATGGTGGAAACGGCTGATGGAATCTTTGTCGCCGATACTATTGACATCCACAGAAATATTTTCATAGCCTTCTTCGCGCAGTATGATCCGGGCGACATGAATGAGGGTGGCTTCAGCAATGCTTCTCGAACCGCCCACGATCTCGAGGTCAGCATAACGATGGAAGCCGACATGAGCGACCGGCTGGATATGGGTCGCGGCATGAGCCACATGAGCGGAATAGTTCGGATTTTTCTTGAACGGATCCTTGAAATAGAGCATGACCGGTTGAGGCCTGCTTTGCATATTATTTTCGGCGTACATCCGCAGAAGGGCTACTTTCTCTTCGACATGAAGCGGCAGGCGGTCGTGATCTTCTTCATCATCAATAAAATCTGTCTCCATGATGTCTCGAGCTGTATCAAGATCGGACTTTTTTATTTCAGGACTTTTGGCTGGATTAAAGCCATAATGAAGAGCGATTTCACCGATTTTGTCGAGATGTTCATGATCGATATATATGCTTTTTTCACTGGTGCGGTCTATTTCATTCTGGCGATAATTCTCGCGCTGGGCGTTTTGGATTTGGGTATTTTTCCGAGCCTGCTGTTTGGCCCGGCCGCTTGGTGAGGAATGTATCACTGAGTTTGCCGATGAATGTGCATGTTGTGAAAGCGAAGGATTTTGGGGATGTGGATTATGCGCGTTATGTTGGTTTTTCACTTTTTTATTTTTCATGGCTATGCGATGTATATAAAAATAATTGAAATTTTATAAGCCTGCTATTTTCATTTACCGGCACTGGCATCGGCCGTATCCCTGCCCGGATAGACAGAGATCGCCGACGGTGGCAAAAGCCGCAGTATTGGCTCGCCGACGATGAGGTTTCGAGGCACAGGCCCCCAGATGCGCGAGTCGGAACTTTGATTACGATTGTCACCCATAACGAAATACTGTGTCGATCCAAGGGTGGTGGTCGAAGTATCGTATGAATGATGGTCGATAGCGATGTACGGTTCGGAAAGAGTAAAGCCCTGCGGATGCGCGGCATTTATAATGGTCACGATTCCGTCATTAATGGAAACAGTTTCGCCCGGCAGACCAATGACCCGCTTGATAAAATAGAGACTGGTATTGAGAGGGTATTTAAAAATGATGACGTCTCCGCGCTGGGGGTTTTGAAAATCATAACTTATCTGGTTGACGATGAGATATTGACCGTTCTCGAAGGTTGACACCATTGATTCGCCCGAAACGATGAACGGTTCCGCCACATAAAAACGAATGGGCACGATAATGATGAGAGCGATGACGATGAACTTGAAAATTTCTTTCCAGAAATTTTCTTTCGGCGGTTCCTTCTGTTGATTTTTCAGCGGAGCTTGTTCGTCAGGGTTCATGGTGGCTCAATTGTAATGCCTAAATCGGTTTGACACAAGGAGACGATCCGTGTCAAAACTACTTTTTTCTGAAAATTGATGCGATTTTTTTATTTTCATTTTATTTTTTTCTATAGTATACTCTATATTACTTTTACCATGACATACATTATTGCAGGCCTCGGCAATCCAGGCGAAAAATATCAGGACACTCGTCATAATACAGGACGGAATATGCTTTATTCTCTTGCACAATCCATCGGCGCGGGAAGCGGGGAAGGTGCTGGTGCATTTTCGCTTGATAAAAAATTAAAAGCTCTGACCGTCAAAGGTGAAGTCGGCGCACCGACAGGGAAAGATAAGAAAAATGTAAGAAAAGAAAAAGTCCTGCTTGTGGCACCGGAAACTTTTATGAATAATTCAGGCAAAGCCATTGGTCCCCTCGTGACCAAAGATAATAAAGCGAACTTGAAAGCCGCCGAGAAGCTCATCATTATATATGATGACTTCAATTTGCCGCTCGGCTCTATCCGTGTTTCATGGAACAGAAGCGCTGGGGGTCATAACGGTCTCGCATCGGTCATCAAGGCCGTGAAGACGGAGGCCTTCGTCCGCGTCCGTGTTGGTGTCGCTCGGGCCAAAGCTGATGGTACTGCCAAGACACCACACGGTGATAAGGAAATCGAGAAGTTTATCTTGAGTAAGTTCAAACCGGCAGAAATCGCCGAGCTGAAAAAAGTGACGAAGAGGGTCATCGGCGCCGTCGAGACTATTGTCACTGATGGTCGCGAGAAAGCCATGAGTGTGTATAATACGGGGTGAGTAAAATAAAAAGATAATCAATAAATTATAAAAATAATTAATTAAATAAAATATTTATAAATTAAAAATAAAACCAAATGAAAAACATCATCGAATCATTGCAGTGGAGATATGCCACCAAACAATTTGACACGACCAAGAAGCTCACCGAGTTCCAGCTTGATATGCTCCTCACCGCGGCGCGTTTGTCGCCGTCATCGTTCGGTCTTCAGCCGTGGAAATTCGTGGTGGTGACTGACCCGTCCGTCCGGGCGAAACTGCGCGAGGCCGCCTGGGGTCAGTCGCAGATCACCGACGCCTCGGCGCTCATCGTTTTCTGTGTCAGGAAAAATATTGACGACGATTTGGTTGACGCTTATATGCAATCTATCGCCGCGACTCGTAATGTGTCACTCGACTCGCTCAAAAGTTTCGCCGATAACATCAAAGGTTCCATCAAATCTCGTCCCACGCCGGAATCCGCCAAAGAATGGTCCACTCGCCAAGTCTACATCGCTCTCGGCGTTCTTCTCACCACGGCCGCCCATCTCGACATAGACGCTTGCCCAATGGAAGGTTTCGATCCAAAAAAGTTTGACGACATTCTCGGCCTCGCCGTTCTCGGTCTCGAATCCCGCGTCCTCGCCGCCGTCGGCTTCCGCTCTGCAGATGATAAGTCAGCAAGCATGAAGAAGGTAAGATTTCCGAAGGAGGAAGTGGTTGTGGATGTTAAGTAAAAGGGATAATACCCAAATAAAAATATACATAAAAAACAAAACCCCGCAAAATGCGGAGCTTTGAGAAGTATATAAATTAAAAAGTAGTGTGCAGTTTTCCGACGATACTCTGCTTAGAGGCTCTTTGAGGATTTCGTGAATAAGACAATTAAAAATAAGACACAGGAATTAGAAAACCGTAAATATGTGTTGAGAAGAAACTCTCGGAACAAAGCGCCAGCAGGCGGCTTTGTGAGAGGGAGACGGTCCGTCCAGTAGGACGGAACGTCGGTTTCTTCGAGACACATATTTACGGTTTTCTTGCTCCTGTTTTTACTTTTTGATTTCCTTATTCACAAACCCCAACGCCATCTTCTGCTCCTTCGCATCAAACAGCGTAATCTTGAATGTATACGTCTTACCAAGCTCGAGGGCTTTGCGCAGTTTCTCCTCCGAACCGAATTCGCTGACGTGAACAAGACCGGCAATGCCTTCCTCGATCGAAGCGAGGGCGCCGTGCTTGTTGAACTTGATAATGACGCCGTCAACGACGAGACCTTTCTTGTATTTCTTGACCGCTTCGGTCCATGGATTTTCTTTCAAAGCCTTTATCGAAAGTGAAATCTTGTTTTCTTTAATATCAATGATTTTGACTTTGACTTTTTGACCAACTTTGAAGAGCAGGCGTGGGTCTTCAACGAGCGACCAGTCTATTTCGCTCTTGTGAACGAGTCCTTCGAGACCGTCCTCAATTTTGACGAAGACGCCGAAGTCAACGATACCGGTGACCACACCTTCGAACGCATCGCCGATTTTGTATTTACCGACAATCTGTTCTTTGTCTTTGATTTCTGCACTGTTAGCGGTGACGGGACCTTTTTCAGAGAAAATGAGCTTGCCTTCTTTCGGCAGTGCCGTAATAATGGTAACGGCGATTTTCGTGCCGATCATTTTGCGCAATTCTTCAAGAATCTTATCTTTGTCGCCATCGGCAATGCGAGGGTAATGCTCGGCTTTGAGCTGGGAAGCAGGAAGGAAACCGTTGATGCCTTGCCAAGTGATGATAAGCCCACCCTTATTCGCTTCGATGATAGGGAGCTCAAGCGTCGTGTGTGCCGTGATAGCCGCTTCGGCTTCGCTCCAGATCATGGCCTGTCGTGCTTCCTTGAGCGACAGTTCGATATAACCGTCTTTATTATTCGTGTCAACCACTTTGGCCGCCACAGTGTCGCCGACATTTATTTTCTTGATAATGTCGCGGGCGGCGATGAATTCTCGGCCATAAATAATGCCGGTGCCAAAGGGCGCCAAGTCAATATAGACTGCCGCTTTCTCGATGTTGATAACCGGTCCTTCAACAATGTCGTCCTCAGCCGGCGGATTCTTCATGCCTTCCATGAGCTTGCCCATGGGCGTATTTTTCTTGGCATTAGCCGCGGCAAGGGCGGCGATGGTGTCGGCAGTCTTACTTTCTGCAACGCTTGTATCGCGGGCTTTTCTGATCCGGCGGACTTTTTCAGGTTCTGGGGACGTTTCGTCTGCGGTTTCAGCAGTTCTTTCTTTTTCAGCTATGGCCTTCTTCGTTTTCTTCTCAACTGGCTTTTCCGCTGATTTTTCGCTTTCTTTTACGGCTTCCTTATTTGTCGTATCCGCTTCAGCTTCGCTTTTATGAGCGAGCTTTTCTTTCAATTTTTTAAACATTCTTTAGGGCGCCGGCCGCTTTTTATTAATAATGCAAAGGTGCGGGGTTACGGCGCATTTCCACACTATAATGCAAAGCAGGGGATTTGTCGAGTTTTTGTAGTTATCGTATCTTTCGTCCATACCCTACCCAAAAATTCCTTTTATACGATTGGCCAGCGAATTGCGAATAGTGTGTTTCTTTTTCGAGATGGACAATTTTAAAGAAGGGTGCATACATATCAATAAAATCTTGTTTGGAGAAAACTCGTTCGACCAGACCCATTTCCGGCATGATATAGGTGTCTTTTTCTGTGCCGGGGTGGAGCTTGAGAAGCGATTGAGCGTTCCGGTCGCCGTCTTTGCACAAAGCGCGGATGAAGAACCAGCCACCCGGCTTGAGCAGGCGATGAACTTCAGCCAGATAGATGGCACGCTCGTTCTCAGAAAGGGAATTCGATGATGTAACATCGAGAGCGAGATCGAAAAAAGCCGACTCAGAAATACATTTTTTGTCATTTGAACTAGCCGAAAATTTCAGAGGTTCGCCGATATTGGCATGGATGTACTCGACTTGATCTTTTTCGAGTTTACCTTCAGCTACGAGCTTGTCGCGAGCCTCTCGCGCTTGTTCTAATGCCGTTTCCGAAATATCAACACCGACGACGTGATTGCCCGAGTCGAGGCTGGCGATATAATTGGCGTTCTTGCCATTGCCGCAACCAAGGTCGAGGACGCGGAGGTTTTCTAATGGGAGACCGTTCTCCTGACCACGTTTGCCACCACTTTCCCGTCGTAGCCAACGTAGGAAATCCTTGACCGATGTCTGTGGCTCATTCCACCCAGTCACCAGTTTCGGGTTCTTATATTCTTTTTCCCAGATGTCTTTTTGCATACTATTTAAAAGGCTTTCTTTTATGTATTTTGTCATGCTACCATAGTCTCATCATGGCCGACAAATACACCGCTGTTTGGGTTTCGCATTCTTCGATGGGAGATTTTTTGAAATGCCCACGGTGTTATTTTTTGCATAATGTGTACAAAGATCCGAAAACCCGCCGAAAAATAAGCATTGTCTCGCCGGCGCTCTCGCTCGGTTCGGCGGTGCATGAAACGCTAGAAAGTCTAGCTACGGTGTCTGCGGAAAAGCGTCAGGAAATTTTTAAAAATCCAGAAAAACTTCTCGAAAAATTTAACCTCGCCTGGTCCACCGTCTCCGGCAAAAAAGGCGGCTTCGCTGCCAATACCGATGGCACTCCGTTCGAAGCCGACTACAAAGCCCGCGGCGTTGCTATGATCGAGCGCGTCGCCGCCCATCCCGAGCCGCTTCTCGAGAAAACCATCCGCTTTGGCGGGGCAAAAATGGACGCCGGCGGCATGTTACCCAATTTTTTCCTTTCCGAAAGCGAAAACATCATCCTCTGCGGCAAACTTGACTGGCTCATATATCGGCCGGTGGATGACAGCGTCCATATTCTCGATTTCAAAACGGGTAAGAACGAGGAAAACGCCGATTCGCTTCAACTGCCGATTTATCTGCTCCTCCTCGACCGTCTGCAGAAACGTAAAGTTTCCGGCGCGAGCTATTGGTATATTGACCGCGACGGCAAGCCGTTTGAGGTTAGTCTGCCGACGGTGATGGAATCATTCGATCGAGTTATGGAAGTGGCAAGACAGGTGAAAAAAGCCCGAGATACGGCGGCGGGTGATGGCGCGAAGTTCCTCTGTCCGCAAGGTCTAGCCGGTTGTTTTGCCTGCAAGCCTTTCGAAAAAATTATTAAAGGCGAAGCGAAATATGTCGGGGTGGGGGAATACAATCAGGATTTGTATATGATTTGATATTGTATCCTTCTACGGCACATCAATCGTAAACGCCGTACCGGCACCTTCCGTACTCTCGACTCTGATTTTTCCTTTCAATTTTTCTTCGACGATGGTTTTCACTGTATGAAGGCCAATACCAGTGTTGTGTGATGATTGTTTCGTCGTAAAGAACGGCTCGAAAATTTTTGGAAGGTTTTTGGCGGTAATACCCGGACCGTTATCGGAGATGATGATCCTTTTTCCGCATATTTTCACCAGAATAGTTTTATTTTGTATACCTGCGCAAGCTTCAATGCCATTAGCTATCAAATTCTGAAAAATTTGATGGAAATAAAAAGGATTGGCGTAGTAGCGATTTTCAGAATTGTTTTCAGCACCGCTTTCGATGATCACTGTCACTCCTGCTTCCCGCGCTTTATATGCGAGAAGATCGACAACGAGACTGATTTCATTCCTCATGTCGCATGTTCTTTCATCACCGTCGGCATTTTCATCGTCGTCATACAACTTATTGTGCCGACTGTCTTGTTGAACATGTCGTCTAATATTTTCCATGAAAGCGGCCATTTTATTTGAGGCGGTAACGGCTTTTTCAATATACGCTCGTGTTTCATGGATATCGTGCGTAGTGCAGTTGGCCTTTTCAATTTTCTCGAGCTTCTCCACATGTAAAGTCACTGATGTGAGCGGTGTCATGAGATCGTGGAAAAGTCCCCGGGAAAGCCTGCCAAATTCGGCGATACGCGAGAGATCAGCCAGTCGCTCGGATTGCAATTTCTTGAGCTCAAAGGTGCGCTCGGCCATTTTTATTTTCAGCACATCGTGTTCATATTCAAGTTCTTTTTCCGTTTGCTGTGTCAGGTACAATGATTTTTCCAATTCTCGATATGACAGCCATGATATACAGGCGATGAAAAGGATGATACCGAAATAGATAAAGACATCCATCATATCATCAATCAGCATCCATGCACCGTACGCCGCGAAGACGGTGAATATACCGATGAAAATATATGACTTTTTCATGATTCTGGTATCAATTCTCATTGCCTTGAATCATATATCCTCGGCCGGGAATATTCCGTATTAAATCCTTCTTTCGCCCGAGGTTTATTTTTTTCCGTAAGTTCAAAATATGTGACTCGATGGTATTGGAAAAAGGATCGCCGTCGGCATTCCACACATGCTCCATGATGACGCCGCGGGAAAGGACAGTGTTCTGGTTGCTCATGAGATATTCAAGCAGGTTGAATTCTTTGCGGGTCAGATAAATACCAGATGTCCCGCGGGTGACGATTTGCTTTTCTCGGTCGAGAATGATGTCGCCGACTTTGAGGATTTTACCCTCGATGGTCGGCGGCCGACGACAAACAGCCCGAACCCGTGCCCGCAGTTCTTCAAAAGAAAAAGGCTTCGTGACATAATCATCAGCTCCTTTCTCCAGCGCATCTATCTTGTGATAAATTTCGCCGATAACAGAAATAAAAATAATAGGCACTGTCTTGCCGGCCGAGCGGATTTCCTCGCAGATCAAGATGCCGTTTTTCTTGGGCAACGAATAGTCGAGTAAAATGACATTGTAATCATTTGTCCGAGCCATATATGAACCATCCACCCCATCATGGGCGATATCAACGGTTGACGCCTCCGCTTCGAAGCCGATTTTCAAAAATTCGCAGATTTCATGATCGTCTTCGATGATGAGAATTTTCATATATGTGGGTAAGTTGTGTCAGTAAGTATATTCCTGCTTTGACCCACATACCATAACGAATCCGCACAAACTGTGGAATACTTTCATCATTTCTCTATCCTTACTTTATTTTCATTTTATAAAGATTTTATCGAACGAGATTTTACCAGCCAGTTAGCTATATCTTTTATGTTATAGTTATTGTCGTGAATCATCTTATTTTTGGCAGTATAAGCCACCTCGAAATCTTGCTCCAACAAGGCGGTTATTGGGTCATTGGCGTTGTGGCGGTGGCTGAAGCTTTGCCGCTTCTTGGCACGATTATTCCCGGCCATACCATTGTCATTCTTGGCGGTTTCTTTGCCCGACTTGGGTTCCTCAATATATATGCAGTTATGGCTATTACCGCTTTCGGTGCGGTCATGGGCGACGTCATCGCCTTTTTTCTTGGTAAGAAATACGGTTTGAGCCTTCTCACCAATTGGGGAAAATATTTTCTCATCAAAGAAGAGCAGATTGTCAAAACCAAAGCCGTCTTGCAGAAGCATTCCGGTAAAGCCATCATCATCGGCCGCTGGAGTCCAATCACCCGGGCTTTCGTGCCGTTCCTTGCCGGAGCGAGTGGTGTACAAGTCAAAGCTTTCTGGACATACGACATCATCGCCGGTATTTCTTGGGCTGTCGTCTCGGTTTGTGCCGGCTATATTTTCGGCGCAAGCTACATGCTGGTGGCGCATGCTATCGGTCGTTTTACGGTCATGGGTATTATCATCGCCTTACTCATCATTTTTGCCTATTATTTTATTAACAATCGTCGGCATATTTTCGGTAAGTATGATTTTCACATTCTTGTTGTCTGTTTGGCGTCATTGTATCTTTTTTTCCAGACTATCGAAGACGTCCTGGTCCTACGTCCATTCATGGCCGCTTTCGATCTCCAAGTTAATATCATCATGGCGCATCACATCGTGCCGTTTTTTGTTTCTCTCGCTGAAATCATCAGTAATGTTGTAAGTCCGTTGACTCTCGGTATTGCCGCGGTAGCCATGACTATATGGTTTGTATATAAGAAATATTGGCATAATGTTTACATCAGTTGTGTCGCCTATCCCTTCGGTTTATTTTTTGACCTTTTGCTCAAGGATGCCGTCGCTCGTGCCCGTCCGGTCAACATGCTTGTTCACTTGACTGATTATGCTTTTCCTTCGGGACATGCGGTAGCGGCCGGCATTTTCTTTACTTTGATCATTTACTTTTTCACCCACCATTTCAAATGCAAAAATTCTGTCAGAACCCAGCATGTCCGTGAGTTTTTCATCCTAGTCAACGTCATTGTCATCGCCCTTGTCTGTTTCGCTCGTATCTATCTCAATGTTCATTGGGCGAGTGATTGTCTTGCCGGTGTTACGTTCGGTGTCTTTTGGGCGACATTCTCGATATTGGTTGTGCATTATTTGGAGGGATTGACGCGAGGCAGGGGAGCGAAGAAGTTGAAGTGATAGATTATTAAATTAATATAAAAAACCATGAAATCAATCATCGCTATTATTATCGCAATCGTCGTCTCAGAATTGGCCGGTATTATCGGTTCCATTTTTACTATTTCGGCTATTCCGACATGGTATGCCGGCCTTATGAAGCCTGCTCTCAATCCGCCGAGCTGGCTCTTTGGTCCGGTCTGGATAACACTCTATGCACTCATGGGTATTGCCGCTTTCCTCATCTGGAAATATCACGCCCAAGAGAAAGGATTGGAAAAAAAAAGAAAAGCACTCGGCGTCTTTTGCCTCCAACTTTTCCTCAATGCGCTATGGTCTATCATTTTTTTCGGTTTTCATAGTCCATCATGGGCATTAGTAGGTATTGTTGTCTTATGGTTTACAATTCTCTGGACGATGGTTCTTTTTTATAAAATATCGAGATCGGCGATGTATCTCTTATTGCCATATATTCTTTGGGTCAGTTTTGCGATGTATCTCAATTATTCGATTGTGATGTTGAATAGATAGTTTGATATATGCTACAATCGCAGTACGCAACGTATATATCGCGACTATTAAATCACTATTATGGTCATCACTTACCTCGGCGCAGAATTTTTCAAAGTCCAGTTCGGGGACATTACTCTGGCTTTCAATCCTGTCTCGAAAGATTCAAAGCTCAAGTCCTCGCGTTTCGGCGCAGATGTTGTTCTTGTCAGTACCTATCATGAGGATTTCAATGGTATTGATCAGGTCACTTTCGGCGATAAGAAGCCATTCGTCGTTTCCGGTCCCGGCGAGTACGAAGTCAAAGGCGTCTTCATAAAGGGTCTTTTGAGTGCAAGCGGCTATGGCCTCGCCAGTGCCAACGCCGTACCTCTCGTCAACACCATTTATACCATCTCTCTCGAAAATATGAACATCTGTTTTCTCGGTGCGCTCAATACTCCAGAATTGACAAACAACACCATCGAAGCTCTCGATGAAATAGACATTCTTTTTGTACCGATTGGCGGGGACGGTGTCCTCGAGCCAGCCAAAGCTTACAAGCTCGCGGTTTCTCTCGAGCCGAAACTTATCGTGCCGATGCATTATGGCGATGTTGGCGGTAAAGACGCTCTCAAGACTTTCCTCAAAGAAGCCGGCGAAAATCCTATCCCCGTAGCCAAATTGACCCTCAAAAAGAAAGACCTCGAAGGCAAAGAAGGGGATATCGTAGTACTTGAATCGAGCAAGGAGTAATGGTACAATTTTGCTATAAAAGCCATGTTCGACAAACTTGAACAACTTCGTGCTCAACCGCCGCATATCAAGAAGCACATCGCTTTTTGGTCGTCGCTCGGTATTACCGCGGTCATTCTGGTTTTTTGGATTACCTCGCTTTCTGTTACCTTAAATAATCAAGCGGTGGCTGATCTCAACGGTGACGTTTATATCAATCAATCAACTGGTGATCAAAGCGGCCAAATCGCCATAACTTCCGCTCCAACACCCCTTTCAGCTATGACCGCGAGCGTCTCCAATGCCTTCGCTCCTGTCGGCGCTCTTTTGAAAAACTTCATCACGGATCTTTCGAGCGCTGCAGAGCCGCTGGCTACTTCGAGTGCAGTGGAGATTTACGCGGCACCAACACAGGGGAATTAGTTGTTGTACAATTATTTATTATGTTATAAAAAATGTTCTCCGACCCGATAAAAAATATAGCAGAACTTGATGTGCGGGATGGCATGAAAGTGGCCGATATTGGCGTGGGTAGCGGTTTCTATACTATTGAAGCGGCCAAAAAGGTAGGTTCGCGAGGCATGATTTATGCTGTGGATATCCAACAAGATATCCTTGAACGTTTGAAGAAATCGGCGGCGCTTATTGGTCTCCACAATATTGAAATCGTCTGGGGTAATGCCGAGAAAATTGGCGGTACCAAACTGCGCGAAAATATCGCCGATCGTGCTATCGTCTCAAACGTTCTCTTTCAAATCGAGCCGAAAGATCGCGACAATTTTGTCCTTGAGCTCAAGCGTATCGTCAAGTCGGGCGGCAAGCTCCTTCTTGTTGATTGGCAATCGGGCTCACCACTCACTCCGCCGAATGCCGTACCAGCTATGACTGCTGAATCTTTGTTCCAAAAGGCCGGTTGGGAACTCGAGAAAAATTTTAGCGCGGGTGACCATCATTACGGTATTATTTTCAAAAAACCATGACCAAATTCCAACTTATCTTGACCGGCATATTCGTCCTTTGCATCGTGGCGGGAGCGGCGGCATTTGCACTGTTTCGTGGGTCGAGCACATCAACCCAACTGCCCGCTATAACAATATGGGGAACTCTACCTTCGGCTACTGTCGATCAATTTATCGCCAATGTCAATTCATCTTTATCAACGGCTGTTTCGGTGACGTATGTTCAAGTTGACGAGGCTAGTTTCAACCAAGCTTTTGTTCAGGCCATTGCCAAAGGCCAAGGACCTGATGCCATCCTTATTCCTCAAGAAATGATTTTGGCCAATGAGCCTGAAATCTTGCCGATTCCGTATACTGTTTTACCCGAACGTACCTTCCTCGACACTTATATTCAGGAAGCAGACTTGTATCTTCGTTCCGATGGTATTGACGCTTTACCATTTTCTGTGGATCCGCTGGTGATGTATTGGAATCGGGACACGTTCAATGCCGCTGGTATTGCTAGTGTCGGTACGGCGGCTAAGCCGATCGCCTGGAGTACACTTGCGAGCTATGCACCAAAAATAAATCTTGAAGATACTAATTCCAATATCCAAAAAAGCCTCATTGCTCTCGGTCAATTCTCCAATATTGACAATGCCCGCGAAATTTTCGGCTCGATTCTCATGCAGGCGGGCAATCCAGTCACTTTGCGTGCTAGTGACAATAGCGTCTATTCCGCTATTGGTAACGGTCAGTTCCAAGGCCTCAATTCCGCCAACGCCGCCACTTCATTCTTTACTCGATTCTCCAATCCGACTGATGTTTATTATTCATGGAATGCTTCATTGCCCGATTCGCAAACTTTTTTCCTTGACGGCAATCTAGCTACCTATTTTGGTTTTGCTTCCGAGTTGGCTACCATTCGCACCAAGAATCCGAATCTCAATTTTGACGTGGCTCCTTTCCCTCAAGCAACTGGTGAGAAAACAGAAGTAACCTACGGCCGAATGTACGGTTTTTCTTTAGTCAAATCTTCAGCCAAATCCGCCGCCGCCTACACCATTTTGCAAAATTTTATCACTCCTTCCGCTCTCGCTCAGTGGTCAACGCTCGCTACTCTGCCACCAGTGAGGAACGATATGATTACCCAAGGCACTACAGATCCATATATGACCATGTTCTACAAAGCCGCTCTCGTCTCGGAAGATTGGCTCGACCCCAATCCGCAAGGCACTGCGACCATCTTTCAAAATATGGTAGAATCAATAGAAAGCGGCGCGGCCACGGAGACGACTGCGGTGCAGAATGCGAGTGGGCAGATTAATGGGGAGATCAGCGGAAATTAAAATAGGAAAATAAAATGAGAGAAGAGAAAATAGAAAAAGAACAGCGCCAGACAAACAACGCTTTGGAGAGTACGGATATTTTTCTGTTGAAAAATTCCTCGTGCTCGCGCCGTCGCGCTCACAAGTCTCTCCAAAGCGTTGTTTGTCTGGCGCTGGTGACTCTTTCGATATTCTCATTTATAATTTATTTACCGATTCCGACAGCCCATGCCTATACGGCTGATAATTATTCTGGTTTGGTCAAATGTTCGGGGGTAACCATTCAACAATTAACCCAAGGCCAACAAAGTAGTACCGAAGTTGCTTGCAGTTTCCAAACCCTCATCAGCATGATCGGTACCACCATCAACTGGCTTTTTGTCATAGCCATACCAGTGGCGGTGGTATTGTTTGCGTGGGCTGGCCTTCTCTATATTAGCGGCAAGGACGATAATAAAAAAAAGGCAAAGAATATCTTCCTAAATGTTGCCATTGGGTTTATAATAATGCTTGTCATGTTCGTCGTGGTCAAGACCGTGGTTGGCTGGGTGGTAGATCCGAGTTTCGGGGCGACGACATTTTTGGGGTCATAGACCTAAACAATTTACTAGGTTATGTATAAATTAAATGAATTTTTTTAAAAAAAATATTAATCTGGCAAAAGCTCTCCTTCCTTTCATTTTTGTCGTCTCTTTTTTACTTGCATCCCTTGTGCCTATTGTCTATGCTCAAGGTCTTTCAACAACTAATCCTTCTCCAGCACTTACTACTTCCAATCCCTCCAATTCCACTTGTGCGGCTGGTCAGCTCTGCAACCCTCTCAAAGTCAGCAGTATTCAGGATGTTCTCTTTCTTATTGTGGACATTGCCACATATATCGGCGTCATTCTTGGAGTGCTTGCTCTTATCTGGGTCGGTTTCAAATTCATCGCCGCCCAAGGCAATCCGGAGAAACTCGGCGAAGCCCGAAAATTTTTCTATGCGGTCATCATCGGCATCGCCATTTTGATCGGCGCCAGTGCCATTGTTACCGTTATTAAAAATACTCTGACGTCGGCAGGAGTAGTACAACAAGGTGTTTTTGGTAGTTGATAGTCATTATTATAATTCGATGAAAAAAATGTCAAAAATAAAAAAGATATGCTCCGTAGGTGCGATGGGAATATCAGGCGTGGGTGCTCTCGTGGTTCCAATAATCGCCTTTGCTCAAGCAAGTGCCACTAACCCATCCACAGGTTCGACCTTGGCTCAAACGAGTGACTTGAATGGCCTCGTCGGCAAAGCCATCGGCCTTTTTAACTCCGCGATTTATCTCATCATCGCTCTAGCTATTTTGACTTTCGTCTGGAACGTCTACCAATATTTCATCGTCAAGGATCCCGAGAACAGGAAAGAGGCAAGCCTCTATGTCATGTACAGCGTTATCGGTATTTTCGTCATTCTGTCGTTTTGGGGTTTGGTCAATATTATCAGCAATACCCTCAATATCAACACCAGCCCGGGAACTTTGAATGTCAGCAATCTTATCGGCAATATTACCGGCTCGTCGGGAACATCAGGATCTTCGGCAGGGACGCCAAATTTATTTTCGCCCACGTCCGGCGGTAGTTCTATCTACACTCCGAGTGCCACTAACAATTCCGGCAGTAGTTTCACTCCGAGCAGTCAAAGCCAAGCGGCCTATCAACAACAAGCCAATCAAGCTCAAGCGGCTTTGCAAGCAAACGGCTGTCTTACCGTCTCTCTTGGTACGGTCAATACTCCAACGTGCCAGAGTCTTCAAAGCCAGTATACGACGGCTCAGAATCAAGCCAATGGAACGGTTGGCCATACCATTATACAAAATTCCAATGGTACATATACCGATCAGACCAGTTATAACAATTGTATAAGTAGCGGTGGCACTCAAGCTGGTTGTCAGTATAGTGCGACATATTCTTCAGGGCAGTCTGCTGGCACTACGGCCAATACATCCGGTTCTAGTCTTAGTCAAATGCAGGCTGATTTTCAGGCGAATTGTATTAATAGCGCCGGCGGCGTTATCCAGATTCCCTCATGTCAGAATATGCAGTCTCAGATTAATGCCGCCCAATCGAGTAATTGTCCATCCGGTTCATCAAGTGATGGTAATGGCAATTGTCTTGACAATACAACAGGAGCACCAGTTGGTAACGATAATTCAAGCAGTGTGACACCGAGCGACAATTCCGGTAGTTCAGATGCTTCTGGATGTTATGATGATAATGGCAATCCAGTCTCTTGTGATTAGTAAAAATAGTTTAGGAGACTTGTCCACAGGTTACTTTTTTCTCTCGTTTGCCTCGTGTAATAGGTTTTGTTAAACTATGGGAGTAATTATTAGACGGTTTTATCCTTATATAATAAACAATACTATAACCAATATGAAAAAGATTTTTGCAGTTGTTTCTTTCGGTTCTCTTATCGCTGTTTTTGCTCCCCTTATGGCATCTGCCCAGTCGTTGAGTGCTCTCAATAACATCAATGACGTTAGTGACAGGTTCACGAGTATATTAAATACAGCTACGGTGCTTATCGTCTCTGTTGCCGTTATTTGGATTATCATCAACGTCGTCATTTATCTCGTCGGCGGCAAGGACAGTGAGAAGCGCCATGAAGGTCTAATGAGAATTGTCTGGGGTATTGTCGGTCTTTTTGTTATCATTTCTATTTGGGGTCTCGTTTCTATCTTGAAGAACTCTTTCGGTACGAACAATACTGCCAGCCAAGGCATCAACAATGTCGAGGTTCAGAGTGTTCCACCAATCCAGTAAGTTACCATAAATCGTTTATCTTAATTTATAATGAATCCGACCGCCGTCAACACTGCCGTCGCAGGGTCGCTATCAAAGATAGTCTCGGTTATCGTGGTGCCTATTGTGGAGCTTGTCTTTGCTCTTGCTGTGGTTTTCTTTGTCTGGGGAGCGGCTGGTCTTATTCTCAACAAAGACGCCACTGGTGACAAGCGTAAGCAAAGTTTTGATCACATTCTGTGGGGTATTATCGGTATGTTCATTATGATCGGTTGTTACGGTATCATCAGAATCATCGCCGCTACTATCGGCGTATCGGCGCCGTTCTAGTTCTAGTGTTCTCATTGGAGCTGGGTATGAAGTCGGGTAATTTTCTACGAAATAAGAAGGTAATAAAAAAAGGGGAGCGATTGAATCGTTCCCCTTTGTGCTTTTATTTCTTATGTTTAATTATGCGATGTGATTGTCCATCGCATTGTGGCGGTATTTGCCTCCGAATCATCGGAGACTTTTATTGTCGCGCTTTGAGCCACAATGTTTGAGAACGCCTTATACTCAGGTGAGTTTCGAGCCGCTTGATGATACTCCTTACCGTCAATGATCCAGTCAGTAGCGACATTAGCTTCATCGATGGACACGCTCATGTTTTCCGCGAATATATCTTTGAGTTGTACGGTTGGACTCCATACACCTTTGATGATAGTAATCGGGCCGCCGTGCATGGGATAGATGGACACGCTCGGGAAATTTTCCGTCGAAGCGTACGGTTTTTGAACACTACTTGATCCACCCCATCCATTCTCACGCGAGTGCGCCTGTATCCAGTGGATACCAATGATTATCGCCAAGAAAATGGACAGACCAAGCAACCATTTTTTTGGAATAGCGCTCGGCAGTATGGCCGATGCCGCGTCCGTCGTTACCGTACCGCCCGCCATTTTGGCAGTAGGAGACGATCTCGGTTGATTCGGCGGCTGATTCTGATTCTGCTGTCGATTTGGTTGTGCCATATTATTTTCCTCCTTTTGGACTGACGAATGTATTCATTCCTTTAGGTGCATCAATGACAATAAGTTCGGCGTTACCTTCCTGAGCCAATACACGGTCGAGAGCTTCCTTGCTCGTCATTCCCATGCCCACATATTCTGCGGCGGCTTCTTTGTTCTTCCTGGATTTTGCCACCTGTTCGGCGGCTTCTTGCATTTCCGCAGTTGTTGTCATTTCCAAGATCTGCGGTCTGTTGGTGCCCATACCGTATTCCATCTCAAGAGGATGGGGCTTTTTTTTAGTGCCCCTCAGTAAGCGTTCGAACCATTTTCCGAACTTATTGTAATTTTTCAGTTGCTCATATCCATCCTCACCGCGGATTTCCCGAGCGATAGCCGCATCGAAGAATCCCTGGAAGAAGTCCTGAGTGACACCTTCACCTTTTCTGGCTAGATTTACCAGTGATCCGTACAACGGAGTGAGGTAACCTTGCCAGGTGATGAGCCATGGAACGTTATTTTTGTCATAAACGGTGGTCGTACCTCCGATGAGAAGTTTTTTTCTCGTATCGAAGTAAGCCACATAGTATTCTGACAGCCAACCTTTACCATGAGGACCGGGACCGCATTCTCTCATGGATGTGATTTTTTGCGTATCGTTGATTTGATCTTCTATCGGATTGACCGGATCGAGGGTTTCTTTTTTGAAACGATTTCCCACGACGACGCCGTGATTGGCTTTGACGAAGAAAATGTATTGGTCCCAAATGCCTTTCTTCGGATGAAACAGCAGAATCGCCCATAGGACGAAGCCGATAAGCAGTGGCCAAAAGAGGCCAATACCGAAACCGATCCATATACAGGTACCCCAGATGCAGAATGAGATCAGTATTCCGATAATCACCATTGCAAGCAGGGAACTGCAGACTCCTTTTGTCAGAAATTCTGACAATTTAGGATTTGATCTTTCCATACTTTTCCTTTCTTTTTGTGTCGGTTTCAGCCGACGTTTTTTTGTTTGTGTATTCTATTATCAAAGACCCTTGTATTCATCGAAATACTATCATATCTATAAGATAAAGTCAATAGTTCGTAAAGTACATTAATTTTCATTCAAAATGAGACAAATTAAGGATATTTTACAATCTAAGTTACCTCCAGCTTACCAACAACCCATCCTAGACTCTTCGTCCCGTCTCGGTAGGTCTCACTGCGTTGTGCCCGGGGTGGGACTCGAACCCACATGATCTTTCGATCGACAAATTTTAAGTCTGTTGCGGCTACCAATTACGCCACCCGGGCATTTTTATATATTATTTTTTAGGTACTTGATTTTTCTGAATCTTTCTGGAGGCGTAGGCCGGGATCGAACCGGCGTATAACAGTTTTGCAGACTGTCGCGTTTACCGACTTCGCCACTACGCCATTTGATCGCTACAATCGCGGCTATCTATAATATCGCACTATCACTATTCTAGCCGTTCTTGGAGATTTCGTCTATGTTCTGACGATTTTTCTCGCCGAGGTCGAGGGTAAAATCGAAAAAGGGAATGTGGTGCATGCGACGGCATTTTTTGGTGAAAAATTCGCGAAATTCTGGCCGCTTGCGTTTTAAGAATTCCTGTGCCGCTTTTTCTTTATCCTGCGGCAAAACGGTAAAGTAAATGTCGGCGCGGGCACCTCGGTCGCCGATTTCCACTCGGGTGACGGTGATGAGGGACAAGCCGTTTGATTCCAGCTGGATGAATTCTCCAGCCGTTTCTCGGATGAGATCCTTTAGTCTGCCGTCTTTTATTTCGGGGTTGATTATTTCAGGCATTTTGGGTTATTTTATCTTTTTAATACTTTTCTTCCGCCTATTTTTTAGACGATCTTCTCCACAATCTTAAAACCCTCGATTTTATCGCCGATAGCGATCTCTACCTTCGATTCGATCAAAGCACCGAAATCGTAGCCTTCGCGCACGCTTGGCGCCTTGACTTTCTGCTGTTGCAATTCGCGTATTTTGCCGCGACCGATGTCGGTGTCGCGGCGGAGGATTTTCACTTCAGCACCAACGACGATTTCACCCTCCTGGACTTTTCCGCCGATGATTTGTTTGTCTTTGTTCTTGCTGAAAATAGCAAGAATCTTAGCTTTACCTGTTGATTGTTCTTCGTATTCTTTCGGTACTTTTTCGGCGACGGATTTTTTGATGAATTCAATGAGATCATAAATAACTGAAAATTCTTTCAGGTTGACGGTGGAAGTCGGCCGTTCAAGAATGCTTTTGGCTTTTACATCTGGTTTGGCGTTGAAAGCTACGATGACGATGGATGGATTGCTTTGAGCAGTCTTGACATCGCTTTCGGAAACAACGCCGATACCTTCGATGATAATGCGGATAGCTACTTTTTCATTTTTTATTTTTGCCAGCTCATGCTTGATACCGTCAAGACTGCCCACAGTGTCGGTTTTGATAATGAGAGGAAGAATGATAACACCAGCCGCGCCGTCGTTTGTATTGTTTTTGTTTGTATGCAGTGTTGATTTTATTTCTTGCAACTGCGGATCGGGTCTCCATTCATCAGACATTCTTTCCGCCACTTTTTTATCGGTTACAACGACAAACGGCGAGCCTACCGGCGGCAATCTATTCCAGCCGACGACGGAGACCGGACTGGAAAAAGTGGCATACGTGATAGGCTTGCCGGTAAAATCTTCGAGGATACGCACCGGCGAAAAACTGTCTTCGGCCACGACATACGAGCCCGTTTCTATATGGCCATCCTTGATAACGAGTGTCGCCGCAATGCCTTTTTTATTATCGAGATGAGCTTCCACGATAGCCCCTGTGCCCGGATTTTTCTCATCAGCTCGTAGATCAGCCACTTCGGCGGTGAGCATAATAAGGTCGAGAAGTTCCGGCACGCCAACGCCTGTCAAAGCGGAAATCGGCACGAAAGAAATGTCACCGCCGTAGCCTTCGAGGTAGATTTCATTTTCAGCCAGGTTGATTTTTGTCCGGTCGATGTTCGCCGACGGTTTGTCTATTTTATTGATGGCCACGATGTAGGGGATTTTTTCGTCTTTAATGCAAGCGAGCGCCTCCAGCGTCTGCGGTTTAACTCCGTCTTCAGCTGAAACGACGAGGATGGCAATATCAGCCACATGCGCTCCACGTTCGCGGATGTCACAAAACGCCTCATGTCCCGGGGTATCAATGAAGGTGATTTTTTGAGGCCTGCTGTCGCCCGTCACGTTGTGTTTGACTTCGTACGCCCCGAGATGTTGAGTAATGCCACCGGCTTCGGCCGCCACGACATTGGTCTTGCGGATATAATCAAGCAAAGTTGACTTGCCATGGTCAATATGTCCCATGACTACGACGACGGGTGGACGGACAGAAAGAATCACCGGAGTAATCGCTGGCTTTGTCACCTTTGAAACGACTTTCTTGATTATTTTTTTATTTTCAGTGGCCATAGATATAGGTAAATAGGAGAAAGCCCAGCATATCAGAAAAAACGAAAGTTGGCAAACGGCCGCTCCTGCATCTCCGATGCGTGGATCTTCATTTTGCCGTAGAGAGGTCTCCTCATTATTATGACCACTTTTTTATCAAAAATATGACTAACTTTTGTCGATCGAAAGTTATCTATTCTCATTTAGAAAAAGTACCAAAACCAATATAGTTGATGTCTTTTTCCTGTTGATTTTTTTGCTATTACCAAAACCTTCTTTGTTATAAAAAATAAAATCAAAAAAAGAAAACCCCATGAGGGGATTTCTTGCCGCATATTCGGCGCACATTCCGCACACACTTTACACACCACGATTACGCCTCTGTCGGTGGTGTTGGGGGAGGCGTCTGTGGCTGTGGAGGAACGGGTTTTGCTTGCTTTGTCATACTTTATGAGGCGGGTGGATTAGCTCCCGCACCGTAAAATTATATACCCGTATATATTTGCGGCAACGGATATTAGTTTTAGCTCACCAACTTGACTCATCGTCAAAAGATACACTAGAATAATGGCGCAAACATGAACTCTTTTGGTGTGGTGTAATAGGTCGGATTATTATGCCATAATTTTTCGATTAGTGGAATATTTTGGATTTTTATCCTATCGTATTGACAACTACATCCCATAAAGCCGCCGCTGTGTCATGCGGTTTGCCATTCAAAGGGAAAAGATGCAAATTAATAAAAGGCAGACTATTGCATTCAATGACGCCGGAATGGGGCTGCTCGGACAACGGTACGGCAGTATCTTTGACGATGAAATCAACACCGACAATCTGATCATCGAGGATAACGGCTATTTTTTCGAATATGGCAATGATGTCCGGATGAGTGATGTCAGTCACATCCGTCGAACCGATGCCCGGATAGACAGACGTCTTATTTGAAAGGCTGATGATGTGATTTTTGGCTGGAATGACTTCAAGATCAATATGTTCTTTGATGTGTATCTTCCAATACATCGGTCCTTGTCGCTCCGGCCTTCTGTTCTCGATTTCTATGAGCTCTCGCAAGTTGTGTATACTATCACCGACAACCTGCGGGGGATCTCTACGCCGAATGCCCACGACTTTGCCGCCGATGATGGTACCGCGACAGACCTGACCGTCGAGCTCTTCTTCGATAATAACCCACGGTGAAAGTCTTTTGGCTTTGATAAAAGCATGCCGAAGTTCGGTGATATTGGTGATGCCTGTGGTGGTATGTCGACTTCGTGAGCCGGTCGAAGGCTTGATGATGACACGAGGATGAGAAGCAAGAGAAGTGGTGTGGTTGGATTTTTGTAAACACTGCAACTGTTGCAACTGTCCAAAAATTTCCTTAGTCCTTTTCCAAGTGAATGCTATGCCTCCGTGGGCAACAGGAATACCTCCATTGGCAAGTTTTTTCTTCAAAAAAGTTTTATTATCCACCCACGCCAATGAAGTAGGTAGACCTTTTTTACCGGATAGCGTGATCGCGGGACGAGGCAGACCGTCGAAGATTATTGTCTTCATATTATGACGTTTTTTGCCGTCACTCACGGGAATTTTCGCCACAAAAATTTCCTGGCTCCAGCCGAAAGGCCGAAATTCCCACATGTCGATGCCTCGTCGTTTGGCTTCGAGCCAAACGCATCTGGCACGGCCACCTGTCAGTGTGTCAGGTTCCCGCACAATAGTACCGAGGTGCATAGCTGCTAAGCTTTTTAAAAATGCCGGAACAATTGTATTGAAATGATAAAAAAAAGGGGAAATTGGGTGAAAAGAAAATTGAAAAGAAAACGGTTGACGTATCCTTTCGATCGTTGCATTCATCTTCTCGACGAAATGATTGACCGGTGCATGGCCGCAATCGGGGCAGGGCGCTTTGACGAGAGGTTGCGCTGAGATGGGCATATTATTTTTTTTCGATGGCTGAACTTTTTTTCATCAACTTTTCTGCTTCCTTCATCGCGGCAATTTCTTCTTCCGAAAGTTCATATTCCGAAGTGCCGGCTTTGACTGGTTTGGAAAAGACGCTAACATGATCGCGCGAATAGAGGCTCGATATGACCACCCCATCGCCGTCTTCGTTCAGGAAAGCTGTGGCGAAACTTTGATTACCGCCGGAGCCGGTGCCTTTGAAGGGATTGAAGCGGACGGTGTGCACCGACTGAACGCTTCGTTTTAGGCGATGTTCCACGCCGACGAGATATTTTTCTAATTCTTCGCGCGAAGTTTCCAGTTCATCTATCGAGCTTTTAATATCAATAATGGAATCATCGAGACCGACGGGGCTCGATCCGGAAAGGAAACGATTGAGCTTGCGATACAGATATATGACACAGCCGACCATGACAACGGTGATTATTCCGATAATAGCCAGAATGATGACGATGATGGATGAGATGTTGGAAATCATAATTGCTCTTTTAAAAATAAGATTGTTGATTAAAATAATTGCCTAAAAGTAAGCTGAAGTATATAGTATTTGCATCATGAAATCAAAACCGAGCGCCCGGCGAAAAGTTTATCTCGATTATGCAGGTCTGACACCGATTGACAAGAGGGTGATGAAGGAAGTCGCGAGAGTCTCGTCGGCAGATTATGCCAATCCTTCATCCATTCATACAGCAGGGGTTGCGGCTAAGAAAGTCCTCGAAACGTCACGACAGACGGTCGCTCATTTTCTCCATGCTCATGCCGATGAAATATTTTTCACCGCAAGTGGCACTGAGGCGAATAATATCGCCGTCAGGGGTGTGATAGAAGCGGCTCGGACGAAAAATTTCCAAAAGTCATATCACGATATGCATGATATACATATAGTAGTCAGTGAGATAGAGCATACGTCGATTCTTGAGACGGTCAAATCGATTGCCGAGAAAAATTTTGGCAGAAAAATAAAAGTTGATTTCATTCCCATCAAGGCGGACGGTATTATTGATCTCGATATTCTCAAGAGAACGCTTCGACCGGAGACTGTGCTTGTTTCTGTCATGTTGGTGAACAATGACATCGGCACTATTCAGCCGATCCGCGAGGCGGCAAAAATCGTCAGGGATTTTGGTAAAGCGTCGGCGGAAAAATGCAAAATATTTTTTCATACGGATGCCTGCCAAGCACCTCTATATCTCGATGTCAATATGGAGACGCTTGGTGTTGACCTTTTGACTCTTGATTCAAATAAAGTCTACGGTCCGCGTGGTGTCGGCATACTCTATAAAAAACGCACGATAAAAATCGCTGAACATCTCGAATATACTGATCATGCTGATATTGTGCCGATTATGACTGGCGGTGGACAGGAAAATGGTTTACGATCGGGTACAGAAAATGTACCGGCTATTGCCGGTTTCGCCAAGGCTCTTGAGATAGCGGCGATGGAGCGTGTGATTGAGACCGATCGCCTTTCGATCTTACAACATTATTTTATCGATGAATTACAACGACGTTTTCCCGATACCATTTTGAATGGTTCATACACAGAAGGGGAACGTCTTGTCAATAACATCAATATCACTTTTATGGGAAAAAATGGAAACATGTTTGACCATGAATTTTTCCTTCTCGAACTCGATGCTCGTGGTATCGCTTGTTCAACCAAAAGTGCCTGTCTGCGCGACGATGATGAATCGTATGTGGTACGGGCGCTTCGCAATGCATGTGCAAAGGAAATAGCTGACAGAGAAACCTCCGCCCAAGCCATCCGTTTTTCTCTCGGCCGCTGTACGACGAAAAAAGATATCGATTATACTCTAAAAATGATTGACGAAATCATGTCAAAGCGCATATAATAGCGGTTAACTATGGAACATCTCACTAAACAGCAAATCATCCTCCTGACCCTCTTCACTACTTTCGTCACTTCGATTGCCACCGGCATCGTGACGGTTTCGCTTATGGATCAGGCGCCTCCAGCGGCTACAGGTACCATTGAACGGGTCATTGAACAGACGGTCAATCAAGTAGCCGCCGGAGTTACCGGCGGGGAGAATTCTGCCTCAGCTTCTGCTTCAGTCGCCCAAGCCCTCGGTTCGGCCGCTGGAAATGGAAACTTGTCTCAGAATCCTCTCGAAGCCGTCGAGAACGCCACCGCCATCGCCCAGAGAAGTCTTGTCCGCATTAAGCTTCTTTCCGATGTTAATGCCGGTCTTGGCGCCACCGACAATTCCAAAATCACCGGTCTCGGCATCGTCGTTTCGAAGAGCGGTCTCATTGTGACGGATAAGAGTACTATTGCCGTCCAAGGCAATTATGTTGCTATCTTGCCCGACGGGCATAGTCTGCCCGTTGTTGTTCTGCAGTCACAGAATAACGGCGATATTGTTTTCTTGCTGGCGCAAATGCCGTCAGCGACCACTTCGAGCACAGGTTCCGCCAAGACCGAAACATTCACTCCTATCGCTTTCGTTCCCACCACCGGTTCTTATGCTCCCGCTCTCGGTGAAGCAATCATCGCCCTTTCCGGCACTGATAGTACGACCGTCAATCAAGGAATTATAAAAAAAATAAATATCGACGCCAGCTCATCGCCGACCTCGTATGTCACGAGCATTGACCCAATGCAGACTCTTGTCGGCAGTCCACTTTTTGACTTGTCGGGAAACATCGTTGGCTTGCAGACATTCTCTCTGAATGCCAATGTATTTTATCCGATAGGGCTTGTCGAGGCGGTTATTCCAGTCTTGAATCAGGGAAAATAGTTATTAGTGCCACAGTAGATATGGTATAATACCCTCATGATTTCAACACCCCCATCATATTTTTTCTTCGGTCTACTTCTTGCAGTTATGGTGCTCATGCTCCTTATTTTCTTGCCGTTTTTAACCCCGCTTGTTCTCGCCGCTGTTCTTGCCGTCATTTTTGCACCGCTTCATGAAAGGTTAGTCAAGATCTTATCACGAGGGCGGGAGAACAGCTCGATTGCCGCACTCGTTAGCCTCATTTTTATTGCTATCATAGTCTTCTTGCCGTTGACCTTTATCGCTATTCAAATTTATGGCGAGTCGAATACCATTTATAGCTATCTCATCAATGAAAGCGGCCGGGCTCAATTCATCGGCGCTTTGAACGGCGCCGTCCAATATTTTCAGAACTTTTTCCCCAACATTTATCCTGGCTTTACTTTTGACTCATTTAACATTGTCACTATTCTCCAAAGCGGCCTTCATTGGATTTTCGACAATTTTACCATCGTCTTTGGTGAAGTCTCGCGCATCATCATCGGCTTTTTCGTTATGTGCCTCGCTCTCTTTTATTTCCTGCGTGACGGACGCGAACTCAAGCGTCAGATCGTCATGCTCTCGCCTTTGGGCGATGTGGACGATGAACATATCATGGTCAAGCTCGAGCAAGCCATCCGTTCGATTTTTGTCGGTTCTATTTCCGTAGGCCTCCTGCAAGGCTTGTCTATGGGCTGTGCCTTTGCTGTTTTCGGCGTGCCGAACCCTGTCCTCTGGGGCACGGTCACGGTGCTTGCCGCTCTCATTCCCGGCATTGGTACCGGATTGTCTTTACTTTCCGGTATGATCTACCTTTTTGCCAATGGTCTCAATCTCCAAGCTCTTGGCCTGCTCATCTGGGGTGCTGTAGCTATCGCTCTCATCGACAATACCCTCGGCCCCTATCTCATGAACCGCGGCATCAAAATCCACCAGTTCCTCGTCCTGTTGTCAGTGCTCGGCGGCATCATTTTCTTTGGGGCTATAGGATTCGTGCTGGGACCTTTGGTGCTGGCGTTCTTGTTCTCACTGCTTGAGATTTATCGGACGGCGAAGAAGAGAGTGGCGTAGGAAAGAGTTTGGAAAAATAAAGGACTAAATAAATTCGATAATTATGGAAATCGTCAAACAATTCATTGCAGTACGTGCGGTAATTGTAAAAGATAGCAACGTATTGATTATAAGGGAAGCTTCGCAATACAAAGGAGGTACCCATCATGGTAAATATGATTTTCCTGGAGGAAAAATAAAAGTTGGAGAAAGTATTTCTACTGCATTGTTGAGAGAAGTAAAAGAAGAAATCGGCGTGGCTGTTAAAGTATTGAACCCATTTTTTGTTGATGAGTGGATGCCGATCATAAAAGGTGAGCAGATCCAAATTATCGGCATATTTTTTAAATGTGAATTGTTAGCAGATGATATAAAGCTTAGTGCCGATCATGATGATTATAAATGGGTTAGTAGTGAAAGCTATGTTTCTGTTCCGCTCATTGATGCCACGCGGAAGGCTTTAGAATCATTTTTTTCTTAGCAGTAATCAATTAGAAATTATTTTAATTTATTTAAATTATGGATCTCAAATCCACTTACAATAAAATCGCTGAAGATTGGTTCAAGGATCATAACAGCGATACCTGGTGGCAGGAGGGTACTGAAAAATTTCTGTCGTTTCTGCCAAAAGGCGCCTCTATTCTCGACGTCGGCTGCGGTGCTGGCGTCAAATCGAGGTATTTGGCGGACAAAGGTTTCAAGGTCACCGGCATTGATTTTGCCGAAAAATTGATTGCCATTGCACGACGGGAATCACCGTCTGAAAAGGGCATCAGTTTTGAGGTGATGGATATCTATGATCTTTCGAAATACCGGAAGACGTTCGATGCAGTTTTCGTCCAAGCAGTCCTCCTGCATATTCCGAGAAGTTGCATGACTGAAGTTTTTTCCACTTTAAAAAGTAAAATAAAACCGAGCGGCTTCCTCTATGTCTCGGTCAAGGGCAAGCGGCATGCCGCTGTCGATGAGAGTGGTGCTAGTGAAAATAGCGGAGTTGGAATCGAAGAAGAAGTCAGAAAAGAAAATAATTACGGTTACGAATACGAACGTTTCTTCAGTTATTTCAGCATGGCGGAATTGGAGAATTTTTTTAAAACCGCGGACATAGAAATCGTTTGGAAATCGGCAAAGACCGTCGGACATACGGAATGGTTGCAGGTGGTGGGGAAGAGGTACTAAAAAAACATTATTTTTCAAGTAATAAATTTTTGATAAAGATTTAATTCTAAGAGAAAGATTCGCTGTAGAATGACATGGGTATTCTCAATTCTTTGCTAAGTATTTTGTCCGCTCAGTAAAGTATATATTCTTTATTTGTTCCGACGTGAGTGAATCGGTGTAGATGTGTAATTCATCTATAGATCCGTTAAAATATAGACTAGAATTATTTCTCATTCCGATAAATCTATGATTGTTTCCTGACGCAAAACTTGTGCTGACACCTGTATAATCAATGGGAGGATACGCAACACCGTCAATATAGAAAATACCCCTTTCTAAAGGACCATTTTTAGTGTAAGCGACATAATACCAAGTGTTTGCAGATAAGAGATTACTGGCAGTACAGCCGACATAGATTCCCGGTAAGATTATTTCCAGACCATTTATTTCACTGAGACTACCGCATCCATAACTGACATCAAATGTAAAGGAGTTTGTAGGATCACCGCCATAATTGATATCACCATTTGTATAAATCACCATGCGATTGTTAATGGTAGATAATTTAATCCATGCTCCGATGGTAAATACGTCGGAAATGGAAGATAGACTGGTATTATTATTACCTAAAGAAACATAATTACTAGTCCCATTGAAGACGAGAGCGGTCCCTTGTATACTGTCTGTCGTCCATAGTGGACCACTGACGCCACCGGGCATCAACGTACCGTTGTTTCCATTTCCCGATGTGTCGTAAGCGGTATTTCCGGAACCCTCGTCAAAATCAAATGTAGCGGCGGAATCGGCTCCGAACGTATGGTATGTTTGATCCGCAAATGTCTGTCCTGCGGCAATTTGAGCCCTACCTCGGACGGAAGAAAGTGTAGCTAGTATGATGGAAGACAAAAGAGAGATGATGGATATTACCACCAGTAATTCAATCAAAGTGAATCCATTTTTTCTATATGGCATTGTCAATCCTATTATATCTTTATAACTAATGTATGGCAATTACCCGATTATAATCCGAGTTCTTTCAAGAAAATCTCCAACTCTTCGCCTTCAATCTGTCGGAACTGCCCGCTACCGAGATTGCCGAGTTCCAGCGTGCCGATCCTTGTGCGGGCGAGGTCTGCTACTTCAGCCATAAAAAGAGCGCAGACGTGGCGTAGATGATTGCCGTTGTCGGTACTGCGGAGGGTGAAAAGATTGTCTTTGATGATGTGAACAGTAGAGCTAACGGTGACGGTATGATGGCCGGAGATTTTGCCATTACTGCTGTTGAGGACGACACCTTTTTCTAATTTTTCCTTAAAATTATGTTTGAGCGGCTGGTGCGTGCGGATGAGATATTCTTTGATTCGGGCATTGTCGGCAACATGAAGCGATGGGGCGGAAGCGAGACTGGTATGTGGTACATACGTCAGCCGATCAATGATCCGCCGATCGTTCGTCAAGATGACGAGGCCGCGGGCGGCTCGGTCGAGCGACAGGACGGGAAAAACATTCTGCAAAGGCAAGTTACGGGAGGCAGTTTCGAGCTCTACGCCGGGCGGTTTGTTGAAGGCGTAGTAGACGTAGGTGGGGAAGGCCATAGTGGTGGAGTTTTTATCAGTATTACCGTAATTGCCGGCGCTATTTTGAGCTGTGTGTGTATTACGCCCTGAACGGCCGTTCCGGCGGACTTCAACGATATCGCTAGCTTCGACTTTGTCGCCAAGAAGGGCGATGCGGCCGTTAATAATAACAAATTTTTTCTTGATAAGTTCATCGGCATCACGGCGGGTGCTCGTGCCTTTCATGGCGAGGTATTTGTTGATGCGCATGGGAAAGGTGCCAGGTGGCTGTTTCGGAATGGGCGACGGGCCTTTGGGTTTCGGTATTTTCAGCACTTTTGGTGTAGGTTTGGTGCTGAATTTTCTTGAATTTGCTAGAAATTGAGGAGATTTTCTCATGCTTTGATAGTAACATATTATTTTATGGATAGCAATTTTTTATTGACAAAATATTTATACGTGATATATTTCAAATGAACCTAGTGATGTAAACACAGTTATTTGAAATATGAAATCAAAATACGATCTTGACCACCGAACACCGCTTCGGTTGGTACGACAACGCCTTGCCGAGGCTCGGGCCGAAGGAAGGATATATGTTATTGCAAATATTGTCAGAGTTCTCCACTATCGCGGTCATCCGGAAATCAATCTCTCAGACCGTGAGCGTGTGACCCTGTTCAAAGCTTTGCAATCGGTTCGCGCCGGACGCAAAGTCTTGGCTCATTGGCTTCCGCTCGGTTACCAGTTGGCTCGATTATTGAGTCTCGCCCGTCGGTTATCCGGTCGGCGGATTCGGTTGACGCGACGAGACGAAAAAAGGATTCGCCATGCGGCGCGCTGGTATAGGAACAATGACGATTGGCATAACCGTCGCCAACTCCGTTCACTCGTCCTGACGGCGAAAGATATCGGTCTGGACATCACTCAATGAAAACATGAAAACAAAAATAAGTAGAAAGATTTCGCCGCATATCTTCCGCCAAATTTCCCTCGAACAAGGAGATGCCGCTGAACGTTACCTTGACGATGTCTTGCAGAAAGCCCTGGATCAAGGGAAATTACCGCCGTGGTTCTTGGGCTGGATACGTCATGAAAAATGGTCTGCGAGCGACATGGCAGGAGTTGATTTTGTCATCACCACTGACCGAGGGCCGATACGGATCAATGTCAAAAGTTCCCGCATCTTTGCCAAGCAATTCGCCTCGAGACACAAGCACGACGATATTATTCCGATTGTGGTCAACATTCTCGGCAGGCCGGAGACATTTCTTGGCAATTTCATCAGCATTATCGGCAAAGCCTACAAGTCAATGCCGGATTAAAAAGCAATTAAACGAGCGACTCGACAAATAGTTCAAGCCATCAGGGTATCTGATGGTTTTTTTAATTCCCAGGAAACCCCGCACGACCCGCACCTTCTTCATTTTGGAGTGCGGGGATGAATGGGCAGCAGCGTACCCAGGTACTCCTGTGGTACGCTGTAACCATGAGAATCCGAAGCCTGAA
>Ga0302319_10000932_pt1 | contig 65801 bp, 55 predicted proteins | sample Bog_T0_2_FD_203319 | JGI IMG/M metagenome (GOLD analysis project Ga0302319, IMG submission 203319) | Peat permafrost microbial communities from Stordalen Mire near Abisko, Sweden - Bog_T0_2 | ecosystem: Environmental > Terrestrial > Soil > Wetlands > Peat | place: Sweden: Abisko, Stordalen Mire...
GCGGCAATCCAGAACCTCAAAATCCTCCTCCGGAAAGCGGGTTCAACTTCACGGATGCTAAAAGCCGCTCTTGATGCTCTCCGTACAGCACTCCGTCATGCGATTACAGCGCCGGTCTGCTCGATCTATGAAATCCTCACTTACCCATGTTAGTCCACTTGATGCCCTCAAATGGGCTCCTTCAGGCAACAGCCCGTCAAGAGTTGACCCCATTCACGGAACACGGGAACACGGCTGGAGGGAAGAGCGAGCGCCGACCGCTCCACTCACGCCGAAGAGTTGGCCTACGACCACCCAGTCCAATTCCATACGGAATAGCGGATTGTGAACGCTGTTCGTTTTGCACTTTTGCTCTTTACGTCTCCTTTTAACGAAAATCCCGAGCAGTTCAGCACTGTGGAATTACGATCAAATATAGCTTCCGCATACAGCAATGTCCGTCCTGCAAACGCTTCTCTAAAATGCAGCCTGAGAGTCCCTCGAATTGATTCTGTGCTAACCGGACCAGCCCGCAAATGCGGAAGACCAAGTGCCGCTTTGTCATCAGTAAAGACAAACACCGCTAGGTCGATCTCTCTTCCAGCATCATTTGCTACTGCTTCAATTGTGGGAACCAGAATTGCCTCGGTGGTAATTCGTAAGATTTCGGGGTCTGGGAGTATCTCTTTTCTCATGTTTATCACGGTAAGCGAATATCGAATATTGGGATATCACCAAACGCATTCTGATACTTTGGAACTATATTAGGTTTGGTTGGGTCGAGGGTAATATCGAAACCAGAGAGGACATTCCCCTGGGCGTCCACGATTCCAGCATCGAGTCTAAAGGACCCTGGCGTAGCGAATACATTATCGCCGATCACCTTAAAAGCGGGAACCCTTCCTAGTATGCGAAAGGGGTCAACTCTTGAAACTTGACGGGATCTGGTCGATTTCGGTTTGGAGGCGGGCCATTCGCTTGGCGGTGGCGGGCTTGCTTCTGGCCTCGGTTTGCAGTTTTTTGAGGATGTGGGTGATGGCACTTCCATGCTTATAACGGCAGGCGCGGGCTACGTCGATCCGGCGTTCGCCTCCCAGGTGCACGCGGATCCACACCTGCCAGGCACGCTCAGGTTGCTTCCCGGCGATGGCTCGGGCGGCTGCGATGCGCCGGTTTCCGTTTTCCGCGCGGGATGCCCACTTGAGTTCTTCGTGCCCTTTTTTCTCTTTGAGCAGGGAATCGACCCGCTTCCTATCGTTCTCCCGCCTGCCAGTTCGATATGTTAAGCCCGGCGATACGCTGAAACTCTCCAGTGTTTGCCGTCACGAGCTTCACCTTGTGCGTCACGCAAATCGCCGCTATCAGCAAATCGTGCGGGCCAATTGGTTCGCCTCTTCGTTCGAGTTCGTCACGGAGGGCCGCATACTGCTCCGCCGCAGCATCGTCGAAGGGCAGAGACCGATACGGCGCCAGCGTTTCGCGTACAATTGCCAGCCTCCGTTCTGGCGCGCCATACTTTCTGGCCCCGTGCAACAGCTCGGCTCAGACGATGGAACAGGTGAAAATCTCCTCTGGCTTGCGCTCCGTAAGGCGCGCACGCACCGCGCTTGCGGGATTCTTTAAATAATCAATCCATGCATTCGTATCCAGCAGCCAGGGCATTACCAGGCTTCCCGCATGGGTGCGTCACTCTGCGCAGGACGGTCCAGTGGCTCCCCTGCCAGCGCTCCGGCGGTTCGCTCAAAGTAATCCACCGGCCATTGGCTAACGGAGGCAGTCGCGATCTCGAGTCGCACATGGGTCCCATCCGGCACGTGGATGCCGTCCGGCAGTTTGATCGTATCCTCTTCCACGATGGACGTGATACTCATGCCAACAGTGTAACTTCTGTCATTCCGTGTCGCAACCCTTTCGCAATGGCGCTCCTTTCCGCTTGCGGCCATGGGCGGCGTTTGCTGGAGGGGGAGCCCATTAAAGTGAAGGACAGCTTCAAGGTGGGGCAATCACGGGTGGGTGCCATTCCGGTAGAGGGCCTCGTAGGCGTTGACCATTGAGGAGAAGGAGAAGTGCTCCTCGACGGTTTGGCGGGCGGCTGCGCCGATTGTGGGGAGGTGGTCTGGGGCGGCGAGGGCGGCATTGAGGGCGGTTACGAGGGACTCGGGGGAGCTGACGTCGCGCAGGAAACCGTTTGCGCCGTCGGTGATGACATCGGCGCTGCCGCAGGCGGTGTGGGCGAGGGCGGGGACGGCGCAGGCCATGGCTTCGAGGAGGGCGTTGGAGAGGCCTTCGTTGATCGAGGGGATGACGAGGAGATCGAGGGCGCGGTACCATGGGAGGGCATCCTCCTGGAAACCGGCCATGTGGATGCGCGCGGCATGGGGGCTTGCGGCTACGCGGCGGGTCACGGTCTGCTCCGTGGGGCCGCCGCCGCCGATGAAGACGAGGTGCAAATCGCGGCCGATGGGCTGAAGCCGCTCGAAGGCATCGATGAGGTCGAGGTGGCGCTTGAATTCGCCATAACGGCCGACCAATCCGAGTACGAGCGCGTCCGGCGGGAGGCCGGTTTGGGTGCGGGCCTCGGCACGCGAGCCGGGGGAGAATCGGGCGGTATCCACGCCATTGACGACCACGCCGATCTTCTCCGGCTGGAAACCCTGGCTGAGGAGGCTGCGCTTGAGGCCATTGGAGACGGTATGGACCCGGCGGACGCGGCCGTAGAGGAAGCGGCGGAGCTTTACCCGCCGCGGCGCGAGCTCCTGCGGGGTCAGCTCCGCGTGCTCGCCATGGATGGTGCGGTCTTTCCAGCCGGGCGCGGCGAGGGAGGTGTAGATGAGGGGGCCGAAATTGTGGGTGTGGATGACGTCGGGGGCGACGCGGCGGATTTGCGCGCCCAGCTTCAGGATGGCGACGGGCGAGACGCCTTCGCCTTTGCCAAGGATGTGAACGCGGTCTGGAGTGGGGAAGCGCTCGACGAACTTGCCGCCGTGGGCGAGGCAGCAGACGTGGAGCTCGTGCCCGCGGCTCTCGAGCGCGCGGCTGACATTGACGATGCCGTTTTCCATCCCGCCGGCATCGAGGGAGAAAACGACGTGGAGCACCCGCATGGGAGGGAGGGTGCTCATGGACGGTGGAAGGGGAGATACAACATAAAGCGGACGGCGGCGCGGAGGCGGAAGAGGGGGGGCTCGTGGAGATCGCGGTGATCGAGCGGCAGGGGCCATGCGACCAGCGATGCGAGCGCGTGATAGAGGGCGCGCCCGTTCCTGCCCTCATCCCAATACATCCAGCCGGCCTGGAAATGCTCGATGGCGCGAAGGCGCAGCCAGAAGCCGGGGAGGGCGTCGGGCTTGAGGCCGGATTGCCGGGCCTTGCGGCGGACGCGGCGCATGGCGTCGAGCATCCGGTCGGCATGCCGGCTCATGTTTGAGGCATGCTTGCGGATGCGGACGAGGGCCTGGTCGATGTAAAATACCTGCCACCTGGCGGCGATCCGGAGCCACATGTCGCGGTCCTCGGAGCTGCGGAGGGCGGTGTCGAAACCGCCTGCCGTGATGAAGCATTCCCGGCGCGCGACGACGCAGGAGGGCATGAAGCGGGTCTTGGCGAGGATATCGCCGGCAGAGAAGAAGCGGTCGCCGCGCGGCGCGGTGCGCTTCTCGCCGATCGGCTCGCCGGCGGGATCGGTGCGGTAGGAGTTGCAGGCGACGATGCCGACGGATGCGGGGAGTTTTTGAAAAGCGGCCATCGCGGTGGAGAGCATGTCCGGCAGCCACTCGTCATCGGCATCCAGGAAGGCGACAAAGGGATGGCTCGCGGCGCGGATGCCGGTATTGCGAGCGGCGGAGAGGCCGGCGTTCTCCTGGCGGATGCAGCGGACGGCGGGGGACTCCGCAGCGAGGCGGCGGGCAAGGTCCGGGGTGCCGTCGGTCGAGCCATCGTCGACGATCACGACTTCCACGGGCTGATGATGCTGTGCCAGGGCGGAGCGGACGGCGCGCTCCAGGTACTGGGCGTAATTGTACGCCGGCACCACGACGGTGACACCGGTATCAGGCAGGCTGGCGGATGCAGCGACGGAAGAATCCAATGGTCCGGAATCCGCGGGGGAAGGGCATGCTACGCGTTCTCGAGCGAGTGGTAGCTGTGGTAGTAATCGCTCGAGTAATAGTAATACTGGTAGTAATTCGCCGTGGAGGAGAGATCGAGGCGATTGAGGATGAAGCCGTAGAAGTTCGCGCCGTTGGCCTGGAGGATATCGAGGGCGGTCTTCATGTTGCGGATGGGGGTACGCCCGCTCCAGATGACAAATAGGACGCCATCGACATGCGGCTGAAGGATGGAGGTCTCCGAGAGGCCGAGCACCGGGGGCGTATCCATGACGATGCGCGAGAAGCGAATCCGCAGCTCGGCCATCAGGTCGGTAAAGGCCTGGGAGCCGAGGAGCTCGGTGCCGGATTCCAGATGCTGGCCGGCGGAGAGGATGGTGAGATTTGGCTGGCCGCCGGGGCGCAGGGCATCCTCGAGCGGCACCTTGCCGAGGAGAACGTCGCTGAGGCCGGGGGATTTGCGGAGGCCGAAGAGGCGATGGAGACGGCCGCGGCGCAAGTCGGTATCGATGAGGAGCGTCTTCTCGCCCATCTGGACGAAGGAGACGGCGAGATTCGAAGAGATGACGGTCTTGCCTTCCTTCGGCATCGCGCTGGTGATCATAGTCACGTGGGGCGCCTTACTGAGGGTGCCCATGGCGAGGAGGTTCGTGCGGACAACGCGGAAGTTCTCCACGAGGTTGCGGTCGCCATTGTCATCACCGACGCCGAGGAGCAGCGGCGTGCCGGTGCTGTTGGTCAATTGCGGCACGACGCCGAGGCCGCGCATCTGGAAGGTGGTCTCCACTTCCTCGAGGTTCGAGAGGGTGAAATCGAGGTACTCGATGAGGAAGGGGATTGAGAAGGCGAGGACGCCGCCGAGGCCGAGGGCGAGGATAATGAGGGTCAGCTTGTTGGGCGAGACGGGATCGCCGCGGAGCTCGAGGATGCCCATGTACTCAAGGTTTACGCGCTCCTTGTCGGCGGTGTAGTCGAGCTCGTTGATGTACTTCTCGGCGCCGGAGATGATGTTCTGCCATGCAAGATCGCCGGCATCGTGGAGGTGATTGTCCTGCTGGAGCTTGGCGTATTGGTGATTGATCTGCTGGTACTCGGGGAGCTTCTGCTCGAGGTATTGCTCCTGGTCGACGAGGCTCTGGCGCTCGACATTGATGCGGCTGACGGCAGTCTGGTAATCGAGATCGAGGCTCCTGCGGACGGCCTCGAGCTGCCCGTTGAGGACCTGCATGTGGCGATTGCCGGGCAGGTACTTGATGGAGGCCACGGCGAGGGCGTCTTCGATGCGGCGCTGCTGGCGGTCGAGGGTCAGCCATTCCGGCTCGCCGGCGATGGCGGGAACGACGATCTGATCGCCGGCGCTATCCACGGCATCGGCCCCGGTGTCGGCCGCATTGTCATCGGTCGTGACGCTGGGAGTGGAGTCGGCCACGGCGTCCATCTGTTTCATCCCATCGGTCGCGGCATTGGGCTGGGCGAAGCTGAGTCCGGAGCCGGTGACGACCTCGCCCAGGTTGAGCGGGGTTTCCTTGCTCACGGAATCGATGAGCGAAAGCCTTGCGACGACGGTAAGCGTGGGGTCATCGAGTTTCTTGATCACGCCGTCGAGGGCGTCGATCCGCTGCTTGATCTGCACGATTTGCACCGGCACGTTGCGCAGGCGGTTCATGTCGATGGTGGCGTTGACGAGCTTGCTCTGGTCCTGGACGCTGAACTCGCGGTCGAGATTGTCATCCATCTTCCTGCCGGCCTCGTCGATCACGCTGCCCCAGCTTTTGGTGATGGTATCGCGGTATTGCGCCCGCATCTCCTCGCGCTCCTTGACGAACTCGTCGACCATATACTCCGTCCAATGCGCCGGCCATGTCGGATCGTAGGAGTAAAAGGAAACCTCCAGGCCGTTGCCCTCCGGGCTCGGATCGATCCTCAACAGGCGGATGTACTTCCGCATGATCGTGCGGTAATCGGCATTGACGCCCAGGCGAGCCGCGGTGCGCTCCACGATGGCCGGGGATTTCAACTCCGCGATGATCGTGGTGTAGCCGCTGTCGTGATAAACGGTGTCGGAATCCACCGGCAGCGGCATCTCGTCCACCTTGATGAGCGAGCGGGAATAAAAGACCGGACGGGAATAGACGTAAATGGCCAGACCGCCCAGAAGGCACATGCAAACGAGCAGCACCATCAGGCGCAGGTGCTTGCGAGCCAATGCCACATAGAGCATCAGATCGTAGAAATTAATGACTCGCTTATTGAGACCAGGGATCATCGGACGGCGTGGGGGCGATCAAAGAGTAACACAGGGCAGGCGAAATATAAAATGTTTTTCAGGGGCGGCCCCGTCCGCCGGAATGCCCGGCGAGGCATGTACCGGCGGCCTGCCGGCGGCGCTAGAAGCTGAAGAACTTCTCGGGGACGATCAGGATATCACCGCCAGTGAGGGGCAGATCCGGCTCATGCCCGTGCTGGATGGCGATGATATTGACCGGGATGCGGACCTTGGTCCCGTCCGGCGAAGCGCGCAAAACGTAGACGCGCTTGAGGTCGGCGAAGCGCCCAAAGCCGCCGGCGTCGAGGATGGCGGAGTAGGCGGTGAGGTGATCGCCGCCGCGGATGTACTGGCTGCCCGGACGGCCGACGCACCCGGTGACGAAGACGAAGTTATCGGCGCCGGCGGAGACGATAATGACATCGCCATCGGTAAGGGTGAGATCGGAGGTCAAGCCGCTGCCCCCCTGGAGGATATTCGCGACATCCTCCGTCTCGACCAGGCTTTTGTTTGCCACCACGCGCATGACCTTGACGCGGGTAAGATCGGCGCGATCCGTGACGCCACCGCAGGAGAGAATCACGTTAACGACCGTCGGCTTGGTGCCGGGCGGGATGCGGAATGGGCGCGCATTCTTGAACTCACCGGCGAGGAAGATGACCGGGCCGCTCTCGATATCGTTGCCCTCGACTTTTTCCACCATTACGGTGGCGTGCTGGAGCTGGGAGATTTCCAGCGCCTTGCGCACCTCCTGCTCCGCGCCCTGCATGGACTTGCCAGCCACGGGGATGCGGCCGACGGCGGGCATGATGATGTAACCGCCGCGCCGCACCTGGTAGCGGCCGTTGAAGGATGAATCCTCGACCACGTAGATCTCGAGGTTGTCACCGGGGAGGATCAGGCTGTCCTCGGGGGCCTCGACCGGCGCTTGCTGGGCCACATTGGCGGACTGGATTTCGGCGTCGACTTCCTCCTCCTGGGATTTGAGCGCCCTGACGCGGGCGTCCCAGTCATGGACCTCCTGTTCGTATTTGTCCGAGAGGTCGGAGTTGTTGGCCCCAGATGCGACGTCGAGGTTCTTGCGGGCGACGTCGAGCTTCGATTGGGCGTACTGGATTTCGGCATCCAGCGTTTGTTTCTGGTTGCCGAGGTCGTCGATCTCCTTTTGCGACTCGCCGGCCGCCGCGTTATCCATGGATCCCTGGGCCTGGCCGCCGTAGTTCATCTCCTGGTTCTCACCGGAGTTCATATCCGGGCCCGGCTCTGAGTTCATCTCCGGTCGCGAGTTATGAAACGGAATCTGCGGCCCCGGCTGCGGCCCGGCGGTGGGCGGGGTCATCGGCGGCTCGCTATCCTGGGCAACCACGTCCGGGTTTGCCGTACGGAAGGCGATTCCCGGGCTGGGCTGTGGGGCGCTGTCCTGGGCGACCAGGTCCGGCGTCGCCCCGCGAAAAGCGATGCCTCCGCTACTGGCGGGCGGTGGCGCATCCTGGGCGCGCCCGTCCGAAGGCGAGAGGCAGAAAAATGCGACTGCCACCAGCGCCAGAGCGGGAAAATAGGGTAGAAATCGACTACGTGACAAACGCTTCAAGCAGAAAGAGAAGGGATGAGGGTGGGATGGGGCGGAGAGTTTTACGGGAAAACCGATTGCGGGTCAACCTCGGGAGAAGAGTTTATCACATCAACGGGTCAATGGAAATACTTCACGAGGCTGACGAACACGAGGTTTTCGTAGTAGTTGTGATCGGTCTGGTTGGCCCGGTAATTCTGGTACTGGTAAAGTGCCTCAAGATGCAGAGTGTCCGTGATGGTGCGTGAGAGGTTGACCCGGCCGGTCCATACCTCGTCACTGTAGCCATCGTTATAATCCTGTCGCGCATAGATGCCCTGCACCTGCAGCCGGGTGAGCGGCCCGAGCACCCAGTTGAGGCTGAGGCCGAAGTCTTCCTGGCTCCGGTTGATCACCTGATCGTCAGCCAGCTCGTTGAAGGTGGAATGATCGGCAAAGGCCGCGGCGCCGATGGTGGGGCCGAGGACCTGGGTGATCCGGTAATATTCCGTCGTCACGACCTCGTCGTCGAAGTCGTTCAAATCCCTGCGGATGCTCAGATCCTCGGTGGTGTACTGACCGGCCACATGGCTGAGATCCAGGCTGAAGAGATAGCCCTGGTTGCCGGTGTTGGAGCGGTAATAACCAAAATCCGTGTATAGGAAAAGCTGATCGGTAATCGGCCCGGAGAGGCCTACGCGGGCGATCTGGTAAACCCCTGGGACGTCGCTGGAGTGCTCGATTTCGTAGGAGGCGAATGGCTTGAAGCGCATCGTCGGGCGCTCCGACTGGGCGAGGATATAAAAGTCATCGCGGCTGCTCGGGAGACCGCGATTGTCCTGATTGTACCAGAGATCGGAGCGCGACGCCCGCGCGGTGACCTGGATGTCGGAGGGGAGGTAATTGAGGGTGGTGGCGCTGAGGGTATTGGCGAAAAAGCTGAAATAATTGTTCTGGCCGTAGGAATTGTTCGCCGCGTTGTCGTTGCGCAGATTCACTCGCGCGGAGCGGAAAACATATTGCCCATTTTGCTGCTCGAGGGCGCTCCCCTCGAAGAGGCTGAAGTCATCCAGCGTATCGTCCGAATAACTGCCAGTGGCGGTGCGGAAATCGTCGCGAAACTGCACGGGCCATCCGGCGATGAGGGTATCGTAGGAAGCATCCGCCGCGAGGGCCGGCAGGGCGGCAAGGAGGAAGCCGAGGCTCCCGTTGAGCGAGGAGGACTCGAAGCCGAGGATGTTCTGGATAGGGAGGTAAACGAGCGAGCCGGTGACGGAGAGCTGCAGATCCTCGGTCAATTGGGCCACGAGCGTCATGTTCAACGAGATGATGGCAAGGGTTTCGCCCTTCCGATTATGGTCGGTGAGGTTGTAATTATCCGTATAGAGAAGGCTTGCGGTGAGACTGTCGAAGAAGAGGTAGAGCGGCCCGATCTTGAGATCGGCGTCCTGGGGTTCGGCGGAATGATGGATGAAGGGGAGGGTGGGGACGCCGATGCCGGCGTAGCCGAGATCGATATTGCCGGTCACATTGCCGGCCTTGGCATAATCGTTCAGGTCCAGGCCAACCCCGTGGTTGCTGAAAGGATCGATGGTTTGGTTGCCCAGGACGCTCGCGTAGGGAACGCCGTACTGCGGGGTCGTACTGAAATCGCTGGCGGGAATCTGCCGGACAATGCCCAACCCGGGCACGCCATACGCGGGAGGTTCGGCTCCCTGATTGTAGTAGAGCGGGGGGCCTCCGCCGGCCGCCTCGGGGGTGGCGGCATTCGGCGGGGTGGCGCCATCCGCGGGTGATGCGGCGGCATTCTGGTCCGCGGGGGCGGCTGCCGCGTCAGGCGCGGAGGCATCCGCCGGGGTCGCATCGGTGGAGGGAGGGCCGGCGTCCGGGGTGGTGTCCGGTGGCGGAATATTCGCGTTTTTGCCCGGCGCGATGGGAGCGGCGGAGGCGACGGAATTGTCTCCCGGCATCGAATCGTCCGATGTCCGGAGCGGGACATCCTGCGCGCGCAATGGAATGTCCTGCGCCTGCAATCGAAGAGCCATGCAGACAATCGCCAGCACGGGGAGGAGCGAGGAAGACCAGCGTGTGAGGATGCTGCGGCCGCTCATGGATCGGAATCAGCCGCGGCCTTTTCCCGCTGGCGGGAGCGTTTCGACTTCCGCTGGAACATGTGGGGAAGGTCCTCCCGGTGAAATGCAAAGGGAAGGTAAGCGAGCACGCCCAGGGCGGGGAGCAACACCACCATCGCAATCCAGAAGATGCGCTGCTTGCGGTCGAAGGGCTGCGACAAAATGCTGGAGATAATGCAGGCGAGCACCACCACCCAGACGATGACAAGCGCCGCGACGATCGAGAAATTCCACTTCGCCGCCTGGAGGCTGAAGCGGGTGATAATGCGCGTAATCATAGGTCGGAAAAGGGGAGTGCCGCGCGCGGAGTTGGGGGCCGAGGGCGCAAAACGGATCGGACAGTATCTTACCCCTTGTCAGGATGCAATGTTTCGCGGCGCCCGTTACCGAAATGGGAATCCGTCCGCCCGCACCATTGCATCGCTGCGGACCCATGCGGCGACGCGCGAGGCGGCTTGGCGGAGGAGGCGGGCGGCATTGCGCATGGCGACATCCGGATCCGGCTCGATGTCCCGCAACGGGATGATCAGGTCAAAAAGGGGGCGGGCGGCGTCATTTGCATCGCATGCGTCGCACTGGCCGCAGACGAGGGCGACCGGCTTGCGGTGCTTCTTCGCGAGACGGGCGACCTCGGCGGGGGCTTTGCCAGAGAAGGTTTGCGCGTCGAAGCGACCCTCGCCGGTGATGACGAGGTCGCATGCGGCGATCCGATCCTCCAGCTTCAAGGCCTCCGACACGAGGGGGAATCCGGGACGCAATTCCGCCCCGCAGAATGCGGCCAGCCCGTAGCCAAGGCCGCCTGCCGCTCCGGCGCCGGGCATCTCGCGGGGATCGCGCCCGGTTTGCTCCGCCATGAGATCGGCGAGGTGGCTTAAGGCCATCTCCAGGAAGCCGATCATCCGGTCGTCCGCGCCCTTTTGGCGCGCGTAGACGTGGGAGGCGCCGTTGGGGCCGAGGAGGGGATTGCGCACGTCGCACGCGGCGAGGATTTGCACCGCGAGGTCGTCGTCCGGCGGCTCGATGCGCTCGATGGCGAGGAAGTTTGACGGCGCGGGATCGACCGGTTCGCCATCGCTGGTGAGGAATTGCCAGCCCAGCGCGGCGGCGGCGCCCGCGCCGGCGTCATTGGTCGCGCTGCCGCCGAGGCCGACGAGGATGCGGGAGGCGCCGGCTGCGATGGCGTGGAGGATCAACTCGCCGGTGCCGCGCGTGCTGGCGCGCCACGGGTCGCGCTCGCCCGGCGCGAGGCGGTGGAGGCCGGAGGCTTCGCTCATCTCGATGACGGCGGTCGCCGCGTCCACCCAGCCGCAGCGGGCGTTCACGGGACGGCCGAGCGGATCATGGATGCCATTCACCCACTCCATGCGCTGTGCCAGTGCCTCTGCAAATCCCTCCCCGCCATCGGCCACGGGGCACGTCTCCACGATGATGTCCGGATTGTTTGCGAAACCGGCCGCCAGTGCGTCGGCGGCCTCGCGAGCGGTGAGGCTGCCCTTGAATTTATCCGGCGCGATGAGGACGCGGAAGGGCGCTGCCATTGACCTGCAATACCTGCCGCGGAGCCTCCCGGCAATCCGCTACTCGACGTCGCCGGCGCGGGTGATGGCGATTTTTCCCTCGGGCCGCGCCGAATCATAGCGCAGGACGTAGTCTGTGCTCTCGCGCCTGTTTGAGAATCGGATCGTGAGGATGCCGCCCTTGAGGTGGTAGTCGCCGATCGGGTCAAGCGAGTCCCAGAACGATTGGTAAAGCATCGATTGTGAATCGAGCAGTTTCCACGACTTGAGCTTGAGCCAGAGGAGATTCGTCTCGACGCCGCCCTGGTTGGAACTGCCGGCGGTCGGGGCCGGCGATGGGCCGCTGACGCTGACGACAAAGTAATCCACATCCCCGGAGCGCTCCGCCGTGAGGACCTCCGCGGTGTCGAGCGTGGAGGCGCGGATGAGATTGGAGACATCCACGCGATGGGGTGAGCCGCCATGCCAGCCGAACATCAGCCGCCGGCCGTCGCAGCGGACTCGCGGGAGATCGTCGCCCGGGGCCTGCTCTGCGCGGACCAGGGGCGCGAAGAAAACCGCAAGAATGACCGCGGCAAGAAAGCGGCCAATCCACGCGGGCGCAAATCCGCCTCTGCCGAACAGGCGGCGGGGATCGGCGGGGCAGGTGGCTGGGTGCATGGTAAAGCGTGCGGGCTCTCCCGTGGAAGAGTCGCGTACCCGATGAGACAGCAGCAAGTGTGCCGGTAGGTCCCAGAGAAAATGGCCGCTTTTCCATGGTTGTGGGGCTAGAAAAACTCCAATTGCCGCATCCGGGGCGCGACGCGCGGGAAGCGAGGAAAATGGCGGAGGGAACGGAGGAGGGAAGCGAAGCGGCGGCAGGCGTGCGGGATGGTGTTCATGCGAACACTGTAGGCGGGCCGCGGCCGGTTACAACACTTTTGTTCCCAAGCTCTTCACTTCATCGGCCAGGATTCTCATCCCCTCCCGCACGGATGCCGGATCCGCACTGTAGGTCACGCGAATGCATTGCGAGGCGTGATCCCACGGAGTGTCCATGCCGGGGAAGAAATAGCTGCCCGGCACCACCAGCAGCCCGCGCCGCTTGAGCCGCGCGTACAATTCCCGGTCGCTGATCGGCAAGCCCGGGAACCAAAGCCAGAGGAAGAACGCCCCCTCGCACTCATGCACCTTGTAAAGGGGATACCCCGCGAAACTCTCCCGCAATGCGGCCAGCGCGGCCTCGCTCCGCTTCTTGTAAAAGGGGCGCACCACGTCCGCACACAGCCGGGTGATCTCGCCGGAGCGGAAGAGGGGCTGGGTAATGGCCTGGCCGATGGTGCTGGTGGCGAGCACGATCTGGGCATTCATCCGGGCGATACGATCGATGATGCCGGCGTCCGCGACGATGATGCCGGTGCGGGTGGTGGGCAGGCCGAGCTTTGAGAGCGAGAAGGTGTGGATGACATGCTCCTCCCATGCGGGCGGCTGGACCGCGGTAAAGATGACGCCGGGGAAGGGCTGGCCGTAGGCGTGATCGATGATGAGGTGGGCGCTGTTCTTTGCGGCGAGGCCGCTGAGGGTGCGGAGCTCGTCGTCGGTGATGACGTTCGAGGAGGGATTGGTCGGGCGGGAGACGCAAAGGGCGGCGATGTCCGGGGTGAGCTCGCCGCAGACCATGCGGTACTTGAACGTGTCCGGGCCGCGCGACTCGATCTCCGGGCGCCACGCGCGGAACATATCCGGCGCGGTGCCCTGGTCCGTGTAGCCGATGTACTCCGGCACGAGCGGGAAGAGGACGCGCCGCTGGCGGCCGGCGGTGGGGCCGGCGAGGAGATTGAAGAGGAGGAAATTCGCGGTCTGGCTGCCGGTGGTGATGGCGATGTTTTGCGGGCCGACGGGCCAGCCGAGCTGGTCGTGGAAATAGGCTGCGATGGTCTCCAGGAAATCGGGGCGGCCGCGCGGGGTATCGTAATCGCCGAGCATGCTCTCCATGGCACCGGGAATCGCGAGGATCTCCTCCATGCGGCGCCGCCAGACCTGCTCGACCGGGGGGACGTGAGCGGGATTGCCACCGCCCATCATGATCATGCCGCCTGCGGCCAGGGCCTGGCCGAGGTCTTCCATCAGCTCATAAATCCCGGAGTGGGCGGAGAGCTTCTCGCCAAAGTCTGAGTAACGGCGGTCCAAAGGGAGGAGGGGAGTGAAGGCGGTCAGGACCAGTGGAAATCCACCGGCTTCTCGACGTCGGGATGGAGGGATTGATGGACGGGGCAGGTGAGCGCGGCGTGCTCGAGGGCTGGCAAGCGGGCGAGGCCGGGGGGCATCCAGATTTCCGTGGAGAGCCGGGCGATCTTGCGCGGGGCGGTGGCGGTCATTTCCTTGGTGACCTCGACGCGCATGCCCTCGATCGCGATCCCTTTTTGCCGTGCGTAAATGCCCATGATGGTGGCCATGCAACTGCCGAGGGCGGTGGCGACGAGATCGGTGGGGGAGAAGGATTCGCCGCGGCCTTGATTATCCACCGGCGCATCGGTCTGCATCGTGGCGCCGGAGGGGCCGTGCTTTGCGCTGCAATGGAGGTTGCCCTGGTATTCGATGAAAACTTTGACCATGTCGCAGGAAGAGTAGCCGTGCCGGCGCACCGATCAAGAGTTACCCTGCGCGGCGGCGAGAAGCTTCTCCATCTGGCGCTCGCCATCGAAGTGTTCCTGAGCGAAGGCCTTCCCGGCCTGGCCGAGGTCGCGGCGGAGTTGATCGGATTCCATCAGGCGGAGCATCTGCGCGAGGAGTGCGGGGGCATCATCGGGCGCGGCGAGGAGGCCGTTTTGGTCATGCTGGATGTAATCGCTCATCGGGCGGGTGTCTGCGCAGATGACCGGCAGGCCGTGAAGCATTGCCTCGGCCCAGACGTTGCCGAGGCCCTCGCCGACGCTGGGGAATACGAAGGCGTCGAAGAGGCGGTAGAAATCGTGGATGTGACTTTGCTCGCCGGCAAAGATGACATCGTCCTCCAGGCCGAGGTTCGCGGCGAATTGCCGCAACGATGCCTCGTCTTCGCCGCCGCCGACGATGACGACCGTGGGGCGGCCGGCTGGGGTGTCGCGTGGCAGGCCGGCCAGGGCCTCGATCAGCAAGGCCTGGCGCTTGCGGCGGGTGAGCAGACCGACGCAGCCGAAGACAAACCGGCCCGCGAGCCGGGCGCGCAATTGCTCCTGCGGATCCATTGGCGGCTCGATGGTGACGCCGTCCTCGATGACGGAGATGGCGGCGGCGGGGATGCCGGCGTCGGCCATGAGGTCGTCGCGCAAAAGGGTGGAGACGCAGACGATGTGGGACCAGCGTGCCATCCAGCGGTCGATTTTGAGCCGGCGCCGGGAACGGCCTGTGACGAGGTAACGTTCCATCGCCACGACGCCCCGGCCAAGCGGGGGATAACATGCCAGGCGTCCGAAGATGGAGGACGGGGGCTGTACGCAAAAGACGAGGCCGAAGCGGTTGCGCAGCAGGTGGCAGATGAGGCCGAGAAAGCGGAACGCGAAAAACGAATGGGTGCCGGCGTTGTCATCGTATTCGTACACTTTCACAAGGCGCACAGGGATGCCGGCCTCCTCGAAGGCGGGGGCAATTTTTCCGAGCTCGCGCAGGACGCAGACCTCGACGTGCAGGCCGCGGCGCTTCAGGAAACGGGCGAAGTCGAGCGTGCGGCGCTCGACGCCGGCATTCATCAGCAGGGAATTGACGATGATGACCGCCTTGTCGCGCTGGAAGTAAGTGCTCATGGGCGTGCGCCGCCGGCCTCGGCGAATAACTCCAGCATCCGCGGGGTCCAGCTTTCGCGGTTGAACATGCGCAGCGCGGTGAGGCGCGCGTTACCCGCCAGGCCGAGGGCGAGGGCGGGGGAGCGCAGGACATGTCCGATCCGATTGGCGATCTCCGCCGGGGAGCTCGGGTCGCAGAGCAATCCGCTGATCCCGTCCTGGATTAATTCCGGACCGGGACCGGTATTTGAATAAATGACGGGTTTGCCGACAGACATGGCTTCGGCAGGCGCATAACCAAAGGTTTCTATGTAAGAGGGATAGACACAGACATGGGCGCGTCTTAGTAAGTCAAGCAATGCGGTGCTCCGATCCAGGGGGCCGAGGAAGGTAACACGCTCGCGTGTGGCGGGCGGCAGGCTGTTCCAGAGTTCCACGGAGAGCGGTTCGCCGGAGGCGCCCTTTTTCACATCTTTACCGGCCAGTTTCAGCCGTGCGTCTGGAAATTCGGCACAGACCAATTTGATGGCTTCCATCAATTCGTAGACGCCCTTGCGACGCTCGATGGAATTGGCGAAGACGATCAATCCCTCTTCCACGGGGACATCGTCCGATGGCGAGAACAATGTGGTGTCGATGGAATGATAGACGATGCGGATGGCTTGATTCTTCAGCCCATAACAGGCCGGCATGGCATGCGAGGTGTAATTGGAATTGGCGACGAGGATCTTTGAATTCTCCATCGTGCGCCGTTGGAGGTCGAAGACGAATTCGCTTTCGCGCGGGAGATTCATTTCCTGGTGGAAAAGGTATTCCGTGCCTTCCAGCGCGGTGACGAGGGGGATATTAGAAGGGGTTCCGTAGGGGAAGTAACCGGAACCGTCGGTTACGAAGAGCCCGGAGACGGGCGAATTGCGATGGATGCGCCGGACCATCCGGCCAATCTCGCGGATGGCCCAGAGCTCGCCGAGGCGCCAGCGGAGCCACTTGGGCGGAGTGAGGGCGAGCCTGACGACATCCGCTCCGCGCCAGGTTTCCTCCTGCATCCGGTTACAGCCCGATGACCGGTCGATATGAATGACGGTGACGCGATGGCCGGCGGCGATGGCGCCGCAGGTCATTTCCACCATCAGCGTGCCGACGCCGCCGTGCTTGTCCGGCGGGAACTCCGGGGTGACGAGGCAGAGATGCATGCGATCGGTCATGGGCGGCGCTCCTGGCAGGAGTTGATGCATTCGCTGTAGTAATCAATGTTCCGCGCGATCCATGGTTCCCGGGAAAACTTTGCCAGCGCGCGTTGTCTTGCGTTCCGGCCCAGCTTTTCCGCCAGCGGCGGCTCGGCGAGGATGCGCTTTATGCAGGAGGCGATCGAGGCGGGTGATTGCGCATCGCATAACAGACCCGAGACGCCATCTTCAATCAGTTCCGGCCCGGGACCGCTATTGCCATAAATCACCGGTTTGCCCACCGCCATGGCTTCCAGCGGTGCGATGCCGAACGTCTCGACCTGGCAGGGATAACAGCAGATGTGCGCCCTGCGCAAATAATCCAGGACCGCCGTGTAGCGATCGAGTTGACCGGTGAAGGTAATGCGTGCGCGAACCTCCGGCCGGGCTTCGTCCATCACGCGCTCCGTGTAAGTGCGGCCGCCCACTTTCGGCTGGGTATCGCTTCCTATAAAGACGAGACGCGCTTCCGGATGGCTCGCATGGATTTCATTCATCGCAACGATCATCGCGCGCACGCCCTTTCGGGGTTCCACGCTATTGGTGCAAACGATGAGTCCGGGCTCCGTGGATTGCGAACCGGGACTGAAGACATCCGTGTCCACCGCATTGTAAATGACGGTGCAATCACGGCCTTGTAACCCGAAGAGGCGCAATGTTGCGTCCCGCGCATAGGCGGAGGGTGCGGAGAGGAATCGGGCTTTTCGCAATGCGGTATCTTCCATCCAATAATAGAAACGGTCACCACTGATGCTCATGGCATCGTCGAATACCTTTGTCGTCCCATCCATGCGCACGGCCATCGGCACGCCGGGTGGAACGCCAAGCAACGCGAATCCGCAGCCGTCGGATGCCTCGATTAAGTCAAACGGCGTCTGGCGATGCAGCCGGCGGAATTGCGCAAGGATTTGATAGCGGTCCCAAAGCAATCCGGGACGCCAGCGCATCCACCCCGGAGATTGCGGGATGCGGACCACGCGGACGCCATCGACCATTTCGTCGATCAACTGCTTCACATTGCGGTTGTGCGGATAGATTCCCACCACCGAGACCGAATGCCCCGCCCGCACAAGGCCGCGGGCAAGATCGGTCACGCGCGCCCCGACGCCGCCGAGCGGGTATGGAGGATACTCGCCTGATAGGAAGCCGATGTGCATCGTACTTAGCCCGGCTGCGGGTTGCCTTTCCTGTTAAGCTCGCGGAATTGCTGGATCGCGCCCCATGCCTTGGCCATGGCGAATGTGGCTTTGAGCCATGCGCGATCGGTGTGGCGGGTCATCAATCCAGCGGCATAATGGATCGCGCTGAGGATCAATTGACGCCAGAGATAGCGCGGCGCCCCAAGTAAGTTCGGCGTGGCGGGATGAATCACGCCAGTCAGGACGTCGCTTTTGCCGCAACCCACCAGCCAGCGGAGGAGGTAGCGCTGCGTGGTCCGTTGCGGAGGATTGCGATGATGCACCAGCATCTGAGGGAGATAGAGTCCTGTGTAACCGGCGGCCAGCAACCGGGCGATGTATTCGGATTCTTCATGGAACCCCATGACCGCACCGTGCGGGCCGAGGTCTTCGCGGTATCCGCCCATCTCGGTGAGCGTCTTTTTGCGGTAGGCGCTATTGGCGCCGAGGAAAGTGTTGCCGCCTGCTTTTAAGATGGCTTCCTCGTCTCCGAGGGTGAAATTCACAGTAAGACCCACCAGCAAGTCGCCGGAGTGACGCGCCATCCATTCGGGTGGCGGCTCTTCCCAGCGCGGGACGATTTTGCCGCCGAAGAAATCGGTCTCCGGATGAGCGAGCGCGGCCCGGTGCAGCTCCAGCATCCAGTTGGACTCCACGTCCACGTCGTCGTCTGTCATCATGATCATCGGCGCGTTGCAGAGGCTGACTCCGAGGTTGAGGGCATAACTCTTTCCCGGGCGCGGCTCCAGCGCATAACGGACCGGCAGGCGGCCTTTGAAACTGGTGACCACATCCTTCGTGTCGTCTTTTGATCCGTTATCGACCACGAGGATGTCCCAGCGGATTCCGCTGGGGATTTCCAATTCTCCGAGCTTCGTCAATGTCCGGCGCAGTTCCGGCGCCCGGTTGTAAGTGCATACCAGGATGCTGATATCCGGGGTGCTATCCATTGTGCGCGTGCTCTCCGTTCATCCGGCGGTATTCGATGATTGCACCCCATGTTACCGCCATGGACCGTGCAGTCAGCAGCCATTTGTCATCCGGCGACGGCACCCAGCGTGTGGCGAGATACTTGAGCGTTTGACCAATCAAATTGCGCCATAAGTAACGCGGTGCGCCGAACAGCGTGGCTCGCGCGGGCTCGATGTAACCCATGCGCACGTCGCTCCGCCCGCGTCCGACGAACCATCGCAATGTGTATTTCTCGGTCATCCGCTCCGGCGGGTTTCGATGATTGACGATCATCCGCGGGAGATACATCCCGCGAAAACCGGCGGCGTGGAGGCGCTCGATCAATTCCGTTTCCTCGTGATAGCGGAGCGACCTTCCATCGGGCCCAAGGTCCTCGCGGAAGCTGCCGATTGCGCGCAAGACATCCGTACGATAAGCGACGTTCGCCCCTACGAATGGCTCGGCATCCTTCTTGAGGGCCATTTCGGCTTCGCCCATGTTGAAATCAAGCGTTACACCGCGCAGCAACGTATCGGAATGCCGGGTCATCCACGCCGGCGGCGTGCCGGTCCAGCGGGGCTTGATGCGGCCGCCGAAGAACTGAAAATCCGGGTGAGCCTGCGCGGCGCGATGCAGTTCCGCCATCCAGCCTGGGTCCACATCCACGTCGTCATCCGTCATCATGACCCATGTGGCCTTGCAATCCTTTAATCCACGATTCAATGCCCGGCTCTTGCCCTGCTCTTTTTCGCTGAGGTAACGCACGGGTAGTTTGCCGTCAAAGCTGGAAACCACTTCCGGCGTGTGATCCTTCAGCGCATTATCGACAATGATGATTTCCCATTCCAGGCCTTCGGGGATGATCAGCTTCCGCATCTCCTCCAGCGTGAGGCGCAATGCCTCCGCGCGATCATAAGTGCAGATGAGGATTGAGATATCCATCTACTTACAATCCCTGTTTCCGCATGTTTCTGAATTCGAGGATGGCGCCCCATGATTCCGCCATGTACACCGCGCTCAGAATCCAGCGCCTGTCGTTCCGGTCGAAGCGGCGGGCAATGTACGGAAGCGTGTTTACAATGAGCTTGCGCCATAAGTAGCGGGGCGCTCCGAATAATGTCGCGGCGGCGGGTTTAATATCCCCCGCCCGCACATGGCAGCGCCCGGCGCCGGCAAACCATCGCAGCACGTATCCCTCCGTGATCCGTTCCGTGCGGTTGCGGTGATGGATGAGCATGCCAGGGACATAGAGGCCCTTCGATCCGGCGGCGAGGAGCCGGCGCATATATTCCGTCTCCTCGTGGCCGCCGAGCATGTTTCCTTTCATGCCGAGTTCCTCACGGAAAGTGCCCATCCTGAGCATCGCCGCGTGGCGATAAGCCATGTTCGCACCGAAGAACGGCCGGTCGCGGTCCATGTACAACTCCTTGTCGCCGAGCGAGAACTCAATGGTGATCCCCGCCAGGATATCCGCGGAATGGCGGGCGATCCACGCCGGCGGTTCTGATTCCCAGCAGGGCTCGATGCGTCCGCCGAAGAAGTCAGCCTCCGGATGGGCAATGGCTGCGCCCCACAATTCCGCGAGCCATTCCGGCGCGATGTTCACGTCGTCATCGGTAAATGCGATGATGTTTCCTGCGGCTTCCTGAATGCCCAGGTTGCGCGCGCAGGAGAGGCCTTGCCGGGTCTCCCGCAGATACCGGACGGGTAACTCGCCCGCGAATGACTTACAAACATCGGCGGTTGAATCGGTCGAGTTATTATCCACCAACAGTAACTCCCATGTTACTCCGGCGGGCACGCGAATCCCGCGGGCGCTCTCCAGCGTGATCCGCAGACTATCCGCGCGATTGTAAGTGCAGATGATGACGCTGATGTCCATCGGGGCGATGTGCGCGGGGGTGGATCACTTTGGCTTCGTCTTTGGCTCCAGTTTGCGCCGCAGCTTTGCCGCGAGGGCGCTCACCAGCGTCCAGAAGTACCACGCCGCGGGCATGTGGCCCTGGGTAATCTCCGCAGTGCGCGCAGCCGAGACCTTGGTGGCGACATCGCCGCCGATGCACGGGATCATTTCCGGATGCACCACGGCGCGCATCCGCGGCTCGCTCCCCGCCTCGGCCGAGCGGCGGGCGATGAACATGTTCTGCTTGTACCATGGATCGACGCCTGGCACGTCCCAGAGCCGCCAGCGCAGCGCGTCATCGCAGGCATAGCCGCGCGCATTGAAGAGCGCCTGCCAGTAGGCCGGCCACTGGCAATTGACGTGGTGCTGCCCGGGTTGCCCGGGGGATGCCGCGGAGAAGACGATGTGATCGCTGTGCCGCACCAGCCCGTCGATCAATGTCTCGGCAAGGTCCGCATCCAGGTGCTCGGCGACCTCCAGACAGAGCGCGGCCTCAAAGCGCCGCCCCAAATCCCACTGGGTGCCAAGGTTCTGACGGACGAAATGACTCCGGTCGAAAAGCATCTCCGCCGCCGGAATATCCACCCCGTCCACCCCGATATAATCCGTTACTCCCGCCGCCGCGATATTCCGCAGCCACGTCCCAGCGCCGCAACCGACGTCCAGGATGCTCTCCGGCATCCGGTCGGGAAACACGATCCGGAGGGCGATCCGTGAATCCTCAGTCCGGTGCAGATTCTTCGAATGATCGTAATCGATGGCGTTCTTCGCTGTGGCATTGGAACTCATGATTTGGCGAGGGGAGCAGCTTCCAAGGTATCAAAGGTTGTTCAGATGTCGAAGTCCCCGCGCCATACCTGCTCTTCGGTCAAGCGCCAGTAATACCGCGGATTGAAAGGGGGCGGTCCCATTGCGATCCGCTGGAGCCTGCCGAGGAGCCTGCGCATCAGCGGTTGCTTGCGCCGGGTGATTGTGGCGCGGGGCCTGCGGGCGCCCTTCCAGTCCGCAACGTAGTCGCTCTGTTGGGGAGCGGTGGCGAAGATCTCCTTGATCGCCGTGCGTTGCGCGATGGTCATGACGTATGTGGGACGGGAATTGCATAGCTCAACGCGGTCTCCGACCTTGTCCGGATCGGCCGCCAAGTGCCAAGATCCGCCGGGCACCACCTCATGCAGAAGCACGGCCCGCACTTCAAAACCATTGGCGGGCGACATTGCCCGGTAGATCATCTCCGGTGAGAGCTGCCAGAAGCCGTGTCCCATGAAGTTATTCGCCTCATTGACCTGGATGAAGTGGCCTCCCAATTGAAGCATCTGGAGACAGTTCTTGAGCGCCTGCGAGATATTAAACACATGCTCGATCGTCCCTCCATCGTGCACGCAGGTATAGCGTTCATGAAGGTTCGCGGGGATGGGTTCGTTCATGTCATGCAGATGCGTGGCCTGCTGATAATCCGACACATCCAGCGACTCGACATTCTTCGCGCCGAGCAGTTTGAAGAGTGCCTCACAAAAGTGATTCTCCTTCAGGAAGGCGGCAGCGTCGCCGCCCAGGCCGGCGGTCCTGAACAACCGCGTCAACCCGGCCGGCAGGTTGTCGCCGGCGAAGTTTTGGCGGCCGATCATACAAGTGGACGAAAAGTCCACGCCGATGCTCTTTGCGGCGCTGAGCAGCGCCATGGATGGCACGTCAATTCCCATGCCCCTCCTCGGTTGTCTGGATGCGGCTTATCGGGACGATTTGCCCGTTGTGGGGATAATGGGGGAAAGAGCGGCCGGGCGTAGGGCTCTCGCCGATATCGAAGGCGACGGCCTGCCGGATGTAATCGTCAGTCATGTTGAAGTGCGATCCGACCCACGGGTCCGCGAGGTAGCGGCCCGGCACCAGCGGCGGCAGGTCAATTTCCATGGTTACGGTATGCAACCCCGGTGTCATCTTCAGGAACGGACGGGGATTCGGGAGCGCCTGCATTAAGGGAACCTGACTCTCATTGGAGATATCGAGCGAGACAAAGACCTGTTCAGAGGTATCCGTACAGCGGATCGCCATTTCGCAATGCAAGGTGATTGCGGGCTGCCGGCCCGTGAGCCAGAGGCGAACGCGCTCAAAGCCGACTCGCAGAGCCGGTGCGTCCGCCGGCCTGCTCCACTCAAGATTCCGCGTGGATGTTACCCGTCCGGAGTAAAACGCCACGCCTTCTTCCGCGGGCCCGGAGAAAATATTGGTCCCTCGATCGAGGACGATGACCTTGCGGCAGAGACTGCGGATTGCGGCCATGTTGTGGGAGACAAAGAGGACCGTCCGGCCATGACCGGAAACTTCGCGCATCCGGTCCAGGCACTTGTCCTGGAATTCCGCATCGCCCACCGCCAGCACCTCGTCGACGATCAGGATTTCTGGCTCCAGGTGGGCCGCCACTGCAAAGGCCAGCCGCACGTACATCCCGCTCGAGTAGCGCTTCACCGGCGTATCGAGGAATTTCTCCACGCCCGCGAAGTTGACGATCTCGTCAAATTTCTGCCGGACCTCCGAGCGGGTCATGCCGAGAATGGCGCCGTTGAGGAAGATATTCTCGCGCCCGGTCAGCTCCGGGTGAAAACCGGTGCCGACCTCCAGCAAGCTCGCAACCCGGCCATACATGTCCACGCGGCCGGTGGTGGGAGCGGTGATGCGGGTGAGGATCTTCAGCAGCGTGCTCTTGCCTGCCCCGTTGGCGCCGATGATGCCGACGGCGTCGCCTTTTTGGATATTGAGCGAGATGTTCTTGAGCGCGTAAAATATCTCCTTCGTCCCGCCGAGCATCGACTTGGGATTGCGCGCGGCGTGCAGCAGCGTCTCCGCCAGCGTGGAGTGTTTCTCGCCCTGATGCGCGATCTTGTAGGCCTTCGACAGGCCACGGGCGGCGATGGCGATATTGCTCGATGAGGTGACGGCGATATTGCTAGATGACATCGGCGAATTTCCGCTCCATGCGTTTGAAGGAATAGAGGCCGATCAGCAGAACAATGAGCGCGGTGGCGCAGGAGATCCCGAGTGTTTGCAAGTCCGGGAAGGGTGTTCCCAAAAGGCTCGCGCGCATTGCCTCCAGGGGAGGGGTTAGCGGGTTGAGTTGGTAAACCCAGCGGTATTTCCCGGGGACCGATGCGACGGAGTAGGCCACCGGGCTGGCGTAAAGCATGATCTGCGTCAGCACCGGGATGATATATTGCACGTCGCGGTAGGAGACCGAGAGGGCGGCGGAGATCAGGCCGGCCCCCAGTGCCATTGCCATGAGCACGGCCATCCATATTGGCAGCAACACCAGCATCATGGTCGGCACGATGTGATAGACGATCATAAGACCGGCCATCATCGCGGCTGCCACCGCAAAATCCACAAGGACCGAGCCGACGCTGGAGAGCGGCAGGATGAGCCGCGGGAAGAAGACTTTCGCGATCAGGTGGGAATTTGCCACCAATGAGCCGCTGATGCGGGTGAGGATGCCGCTGAAGAGATTCCACCCCAGCAGGCCCGCGTATGAGAAGACCAGGTAGGGCAGGTTTCCGCTGGGGAGCTTCGCCACCTTGCCGAAAACGAACGAAAAAATGCCGGCTGCCAGCAGTGGCTGGAGGATCACCCATGCCACGCCGAGAGCGGTCTGCTTGTACCGGAGCTTCAGGTCGCGGCTGACGAGGGTGTAGAGCAGGTCGCGATATTGCCAGAGCTCGGGCAGGTTGAGAGGCGCCCAGCCAAACTCCGGCAGGATGGAGAGCCAGGGCTGCTCGGCGCCGGGAAGGTCCGCAGGGAAGGGTTCGTCCGCTGGAAGGGTTTGAAGCTGGCTCTCGACCACAGTGGTGTTCTTCGATTTCCGGCTCTGGCTCAGGTGTTCTCCACGGCCGGGATCGCGAGGTAGGTCGCTTTCTCCCTGGCGGCTTCCACATGGGATTCCACAAATTTCCGGCGCCGTCGATCCAGCGGCCGGTCAATCACAACGTAAATTAACGTGGACCCGATGGCGGCGAACAGCACCTCAAGGACCGGCTGGAAGGTCAAATTCTTGAAATGATTGATATGCCCCACCATCACCACGGGCACCCAGTGGAACAAATACACCGGGTACGCAAGGTTGCCCAAAGTCCGGTCCAGTTTGTCGGACCTCTGCGCGAGCGCGCTGGCTACATATGGCAGGCATACCGCCACAAAAAGAATCGCCACCCATCGGCCCGGATCCCCCTGCTGCGTGCTGGTTATCATGAGGGGACCTCCGGCGTTCACGTCGGGGGCATTCCTGCCATCCACCGCGACCGCCTTCTCGAAGTTGCCATTTGCGATCCCACCCACATTGACCGGGAAAAACCAGACGCCGATCACCATGGCCACCGCCGCGATTCCCGAGGCGATTGCGAGCGGACGCGGCGGTTTCCAATTGCCAATGGCTATCGCCGCCCCTGCGAGAAAGAAGAGAATGTATGGAATCACCGTGACCATCAGCGGCATCCACCAGAAGGCGATGGCCCCTGCGGTGAAAAGCGCTCCGAGCTTCGCTTTTGCAAACCGGCCCGAAAAACAGTACGCCACCAAAAACAGCAGCACCGGCGCAATCAGGTAGAACTGCATTTCCATATCCAGCGACCAGACCGGGCGCAGGAGAATGGGATAACGTGCCACGCCCACGATGCCCAACATGCTCACCCACCATCCGGGCGAGTGCATGTAGGCATCCCACGTGTGCAGGCGCCCGCAGATTTTCCAGACGCCGATGAGCATCAGCGCCGTGCAGGTCCAATAGAGCGGCAGCAACCGCCAGAAGCGGCTCACCAGAAATACCAGGTACGGGCGGTCGCACCGGCTGTATTTGGCATCCCACAATTTGCTAATCCAAAAGCCGCTGAGGACAAAAAAAAGATATACCGCCCAGGTCGCAATATTTGCCCAGTGGAACACATGCGTCAATATCACCCCCGCCGCCAGATAAAGGCGCAGAATACCGGGTCCGGCAGCCCTCGAGCGCCAATTCATTGGCGTGAAGGGTTGTGACGTTCCTGTGAGGCGAGGGGATTCGCTGTCATACGCTGATTAAATTTTTACCACACCGGGGGAGGCGCGCCACGATTATTTTGCCGTCCGGGGCGCTGCGCCGGCCAGCCGGGCGTGCGTATCGTACCACCAGGGCCAGTCATCGTCCTTCAGCGGGCAGAAGATGTTGCGGACCATGTGCTGGAGCCTCCATGCGCCTTTGAATTTCCATTTCCGCATGAAACCGTCGTCACCCATGAGGCGGTAGCCGAGCATGATCACCTTGTACTGGCTGAGGATCGCCTTACGGTCTTTCCAATTGCCGGGCAGCTCTGCGCCGAAGAGGCCGGATGAGCCATGCTCGAAGCGCCACTCGGCGTACTGGCCCTCGGCGGGCGGGTTTGGGGACTTCTGGCTGAGGTTGATGACCGACTGGTCGATGGCCTTGAACTGGTCGTAGCCCAGGGCGATGAGGGTATCGATCTCGGCGGTCACATTCGCCATGCTGGTTTTGTCGGACTCGATCGAGAGATAATCGGGGCGGTGGCTGACGGCCTTCAGGGCGTCGAGGCAGACCATGTCGCATCCCTCGATGTCGATCTTCATATAGTGCGGGACGCCGTGCTCGCGGAGGACCGTGGCGAAATTAACCACCGGGACGGTCACCGGGGTGTACCTGGTGCCGTACTGGGTGTTCCGCTCCGCCCAATTCACATGGACCGTGCCCCAGACGGAGTTGTCCTCGTTTTTGTAAAAGGTGACGTCCGTCCTGCCGGCCGCGATCTCCTCCGGCGGCAGGATCGCCCCTTCCACGATGGTGAAGCGACCGTCCGCGATGTACGTGGCCAGGCGGTTCTTGCAATGGGCCACCAGGTCCGGGTTCGCCTCGAAGGCGACCACGCGGAAGCCTTTGCGCAGGTAAAACTCCGAGTCCTCGCCCTTGTGCAGGCCGATGTCGTAGATGAGATCCGCGTGCTTGGGGGGCTGATCGGTCATGGGAACGTCCACGGGAGCTATAGCGGATTCCATTTCGGGCGCCATTAAATTAGGGCGCTGCCTTCAGCGCCGCGGCGACCTCGGCGGTGAAGCGGTCCTCGCCGTAGTGGTTGAGGTGCCATGGGTCGAAGAAGCAGGTGTCCGGGTAAACCTCCAGTTGCCGGTGAAGGAGGGAAACATTCGGGTGGCGCGCCACGAGTCCATCGAGGTAAGCCTGATATGCCGCCTCGCCGCCGGCGGCCATTGCCCGCTCTTTATAGAGGTCGATCACCGGTACCGTCACCCATGTCACCCGGATGCCATGCGCGGCGGCGAGGTCGCAAAAAGCGTCGATATACGCCGCGTTTACCCGGTCCACGCTGAAGGGCGTGCTCAATTGGGCGGGGAAATCCGCCGGGTTTACCGCGAGCGGCTGGCCGGGCAACGGCTGGACCACGGGAATGCGCGAGTTCAGTACCGAGACTGCCGGCTTGTGCAGCGTTGTGAAAAACCCGAAGTCCCCTTGCGTTACCGCCAGGCGGAATTCTTCCCGGTTGCGCATGGCCACACTATCCCGGCAGGCCTCGCCGAAGAGCCACACCGGCAGCGTCACCCCATGGCGCAGAAGCTCAAGACTCTCTGTCGTCGTCGCGAATCGCCCCATGAACCGGTCCACCATTGGCTCCTCGAGGTTTGCCGGGTGGGGCGCGAAGAGGATTCGCCCCGGCACCCGCCCGGCGGCCAACTCCCGGCGCAGGGTAAAATAGGCGAACATCGGCGACGTCCCGGGGAGGCAATAGTTACCCACCTGGTCCACCGGCAGGTTGAGCGCCTTCGCCAGGTTGCCCGCGATGATCCCCTCGGTCACCGAGTCGCCCATGATCTGGAGCTTCGGCGCGGGGAGCGTGACGATCTCATGCATGCGCAATTGCAGCGTGCGGACGAGGAACCCGCCCGGCATCAGCCTCAGCGCGGCTTCCACCAGGAGGATGCCGATGGGGAGCAGCCAGAGCGCGGCGACTGAAACGGGCCGTCTTTTAGAATGCGAAATAGATGAATCGTTCTCCACCGGTCATTCCCAGGATGATGATTGCGTACAAAAGAAAGAGGTAAAACAGCGCCGCCACCCATGCCCGCTGGCGTGCGAAGAAAAACGGGTCGCCCGTCCGGTAGGTCACCGTATCCACCACGGCGACCAGGCCTATATAAGGAAGCAGCTTCGCGATCCGCCCCGGCATATCGCCCGGCAGATGCCAGTGCAGGAGGGCGGAGTGTGTGGCGGCCAATTGCCCCGCCCCATGGGCCCGGAAGAGGAGCCAGCCGTACAGGGTGAAGCAGAACATGAGAGCCGTGCTCGCCGCGCTCAGCAGCCAGCCGGGCGTGCGCCCGGCCAGTGCGCCCTTGAGCGACGAACGGGGTCCCTGCGCATACCAGCGGTGCACCGCCAGCAATCCCCCCTGGTAGCCGCCCCAGAGGACGAAATTCCACGCCGCCCCGTGCCAGAGGCCGCCAAGCAGCATCGTGATCATGAGGTTTGCGTAAGTGCGCCCTTCGCCCAGCCGGTTGCCGCCCAGCGGGATGTAGAGGTACTCGCGCAGCCATGTGGAGAGGCTGATATGCCAGCGCTGCCAGAACTCGCGCGGATTTTTGGAGAAATAGGGGTGGTCAAAATTCAGGCAAAGCCGGATCCCCAGCCAGCGCGCCACGCCGCGCGCGATGTCCGTGTAGCCGGAGAAATCCGCGTACACCTGAAAGGCAAACCCAAGCGTGCCGACAATCACATCCGCCGTGGTGAACGTGGGCTGGTTGAAGATGTGATCCACCTTCAGCCCCAGGTTGTCCGCCACGACGGTCTTCTTCGCGTAACCCCAGAGGATCAGGTAAAAGCCCTCCGCGATATCCGCCCGCGTCACGCGCCGGTCGCGGTGGTATTGCGGCATCATCTCCCCGGCGCGCTCAATGGGGCCGGCGACCAATTGCGGGAAGAAGGTGATGTAGGTCAGGAACTCGCGGGGGTGCTTGCATGCCTCGATCCGGCCGCGGTAGACGTCGATGGTATAGGACATCGCCTGGAAGGTGTAGAACGACACCCCCACGGGCAGCACCACGTCCAGCAGGCGGTCCGGCATGGCCACGCCCAGGGGCTTGAGGAGATGGGCCAGGTTTGCCTCGAAGAAATTGCAGTACTTGAAGAAGCCGAGCACCGTCAGGTTTGTCCCGAGGCTGCAGAGGAGGAACAGCCGCTTCCGCTGCGCGGTGGCCGAGCGGGCGATCTCGCGTCCGGCCATGAAATCCACCGCCGAGGTAAATAGGAGCAGCCCGAGGAACCGCCAGTCCCACCACCCGTAGAAGACGCAACTGGCCACCACCAGCACCCAATTCTCCGCCCGGTAACTGCACCGCCGCGCCCACGCCACGGCCGGCAGGACGATTGCCAGGAAGATGAGGAAGGTGAAGCTATTGAACAGCATCGGGGCACTATTTCGAGGCCCATGGAGCGCGGTATAGCGAGAGGATGCCTGCGGGGGCCAGCCCGTCGCGGTACACGGCCCACTCGCCCAGCAGCGTGAAGCCGCTGCCGGCGCCGACCGTCTGCACCAGCAGCTTGTCATGTGCAGTCTGCGGGGCGGAGGTGTCTGTGATAACCAGGGAGACGCCGCCCTTCTGGAGCGCGTCGCGCACCTGTGCGGGGGTCTGGTAAAAGGACTGGTATCCGCTTCCGCTCCAGGTGCTGGAGGCCAGGATTTTGCTCGCCCGCTCCACGGTGTACGTGGGCCGGTGGTTGTCGCGCGACGCCACATCGGCGATCAGCATTCCTTCGCCGCGCGAGTCTGAGGCCACCAGCATTTTGCCTCCGCGCGCAATTGCGGCTTCCGCGACGGATTCAAAGCCACCCCAACGCTTGACTGGGATGCGGAATGGCGAGAGATGGAAGCCATTGCCGATGGAGCCATACCCCGGCACCGGCGCCGCAGGCGGAAAAATCAGCGGCAATATCATGAAGAGCGCCAGCAGGCCGGTCGCGACTACGACGCGCTTGCGCGGGCAGCATTGGACGGTGATTGCGTGCAGGCCGAGCATCGCAAGCACCATCATGGCCGGCATGGCCGGCATCAGGTGGCGCGCCTCCAGGCCCACCGGCATGATGGATTGGAAAACCAGCACCGCGAGCACCAGCGCCAGCGAGCAGACCGCGATGGCCGGCTTCCGCCCACGCATCAGGAGCAGCGCCACGATGCCCGCCAACGCCAGCAGCGCCAGCAGCCCGCCCACCGCGACGATCACCTCCCGGCTGTAGAACCCGATCGCCTCCCGCGTAAAATGCGCCGACGGGTTCGGCTCCTCCCAGCCGCCCCGCCCCTCGTTGCGGAAGTGCCACGTCCACGGCCCGGCGATCACGCCCACCAGCACCGCGGCCACCCAGAGCGAGGGACGCTTCAGCAGGGCAAACTGGCGCGTGTAAGCAATCGCCAGCACCGGCACCATCGCCAGTGCCAGGCCCGTCCCCTTTGTCATGATCGCCAGTCCGGCGCAGATGCCGAACCCGATCGCCCCCCGCCACTCCTCCCCCTCCATGTAGCGCGCAAAGCAGCCGATCGCCCCAAACATCAGCAGCGCGCTCAGCATCTCCGCCATCACCATGTTCCCGTATTGCTGCACCAGCGGAAGAGCCGTCAGCAGGACCGAGCCCGTCACCGCCTCCACCCAGCCGTATTCCCGCCACAGCCACCACGCCGTCACCGTTGCCAGCGCCAGTTCCAGCAGCGCCATCAGCCAGAGGATCGATCCCGCGCCTGCCGGGAATACCAGCGTCCACGCCGCCTGTATTAAATAGAAGAATGGCGGCCACACCCCCAGCCCGATCTTCGGGTAATGCCGGTAATACTCGTCCGCATACCGCAGTGGAGACTCATGCAGCCCGTGCGCCAGGTAATCCCGCACCATCAGCCCCGTCACAAAATGCGCCGCCTCGTCCGGATGCGATCCCAGCTCACAGTGCGCCGAACCGCTTGCGAAGTGAAAAAAACCGATCAACGCGGCCAGCAGCGCAGCCAGCGCAATCATCCCGCGCAGCGGCGGCCGCGCGGGGGTGTGAGTTCCCGGGGGAGGGGAGTCCGATATGGGATTCTGCATAAAAAAGAATGCGGAGTACGGAATGGCAGAAATACCGGGTGCTAATCCCGGCTGAGCACCGCCACCACCGCCCGGTGCTCCGAGCGCCGGCCCGGCTCCACCTCGCATTCACTCGGGCGCCAACCCGGCCCGGCAAGGATGTAATCGATCCGCAACCACGGTTGGCCGAGCGTCAGCGGATTCCACCGGTCGCCCGGGAACGTGAACCCGAATCCCCGGCCCGCCTGCTCAAAGCAATCCACCAGCCCATAGCTCACCACCCGGTGCACATACCCGTCCGGCGGCATGTTAAAATCCCCCATTGCCACGAAGGGCCGCTTCTCCGCCGCAAACACCTGAGCCAGCTCCCGGCCCAGCTCCACCCGGGCCGTCATCGCTTCGCCGAAAGACATCCCGTCGGAGGCCCGCCGGTTGCGCCCCGCCAGCTCCTTGAGCAGTCCGACGCCCGCCAGCTTGGCAAAATCCCCCCGGGGAGTCGGCAGATGCACCGTGTAAAAGACGACATCCTGCCCCTGCCAGGATACCTCGAACATTGCCGCCACCGGGTAACCCCGCCAGAGGGGCCACGCCAGCGAGGTTGCGCTCTTCACCGGCACCTTGCTGATGAAGACAAACTGGCCCACCGTCCGCACGAACCGGGCCGGGAAAGATCTTTGCATGATCAGGCCCTGGTTGCCGCAATCGTCCAGCCCGACAAAGTCGGGGTCCTGGGCCGCGATGAAGGGCTGGATCCGCAATCCGTGATTTTGCCCATAATTATTGGTCATGACTTTCATCTGGAGCGCTCCCGGGCTGCCGCCCATCCCCGGATAAAACGGGACGTGCCACAAGAATATTATCGCGGCGAAGCCCAGCATGGCATACGCGCCCATCGGCACCTCGGCCAGGAGAGCGGCCGGAATCAGGACGATGAGCGGTAGCAAAAAAATCCGCTGCGGGAGATAGAGCATCACCGCGATTGGCCACCATCTTTCGCCGATAAACTCCATTGTCAGAAGGAGTAACGTCAGGCAGATCGCGTAGCTAAAACAGGCACCGTTCACGAGACGCCTGAACAGCCCAGCCAGGTGGCGGAGGGGTGCGGGAGTGGGGGAACTGGGGTCGGCGCTCATGGACAAACAGATGACAAAGGATGCATGAAAGACAGGTGGTTGTAACGTTTTGAAGACATTATCCCGAGAATCAAAAATTTATTGACAGGAGGGGTCATTCGGAGGACGATGCCCACATTCGCAGGCATAGTCCCCACCCACATCCAGAAAAAATCCGTACCAAGGCAGTCATTCAGTAGTCATCAGAATTAACCCAATAACCTTTGGAATGTATGAAACACATTGCTAGTCACCTCACCCCCCCTCGCGTAATTTCGCGACTTTTCCTCGCGCTTGCGCTGTTTCTGGGGACGTTTGCCGTCACCCGGACATCCAACGCTCAATCGGCCGCCCTGATTGCAAATCTCCAGGCTGCCACTGGCAGCACATCTGTGTCGGGCACCTTCCTCTTGTCCATTGCCACGAGCGCACAGCTCAGTCAGGCAGTGCTGGCCGAGTCAGGTTCCTTCAATGCGACCGCCATCACGATCACGACACTGGATTCGGACACAGCGTTCATTCTGACGAACCTGCCGGCTACAGTGACGACCGCGAAGGGCCATGTGCCTGCTCCTTCGGATGCGAACTTCTATCCGACCCTGATTACGGACCTCTTTGGTGGCACCGGTGTCACGGCGATCACTCCTGCGCTTCTGGTTGCAACGGGCGGCACCAACACCTATCAGCTCGCCAATACCATTTCCAGTAACACAAAGCTGGTGGGTGCCATTGGCGGCGACGGCGGCCAGTTGGACCTCGCGTACTTTGAGGGCATCGCCCTTGACCAAAATAGCGCTTCTGCGGCGATTGCAGAGGCTGCGGCTGGAGTTGCGGCCAACCTGACAGCCACCGGCACCACGCTGACCGCGGAGCAGAACAACGTCGGTGTTTACGCTGAATATTACGCCGCCATCCCCGGCAAGACCACTCTTGATGATAACCCGGGGATCATCCCGCTGGTTGCCAAAGCGGTTGCGTTCCAGTCGGTGGGAGCCAATTACACCCCGACACCCTCAGGTGAGGCAGCCATCGCGGCCGGTGTCGGCCTTGGCGCCCTGGCCAGCGGCACTTATGTAGAGAACGCCAGCCTCGAAGGCATCGATCTCTCCTCGTCCGCGGCTACAATTGCAGCCGCTTTCGCTCCTCACTTCGTTGTGTACTCCGGTCAACTCGCCGAGCAGGCCGCCGTTGACTTCAACAGCGCCGCGCCCGCCATCGGCAATGCCGTAACCACAGCCGAGCCTGCTGAAGCCACTTACGTTGCGACTGACGAGGCTGCCGGGCTGGGTTCCAATGTCGCCACCTACGCGGTTGCCCTTACCGGCAGCATCGATGTGGTTTCCACAATTTCCGATGGCACCCGCGAAGTGGTAGCCGAAGACGTGGTGGCTGCCGCGCCCCTCCAGGCGCCCGGTATTTCCGGCGCGGCTGCCGGGACCTTGCAGGCCGACGCGTCCAAGTACACCCTTGCCTATTTGGTGTCCGACCAGCTCGCCGGACTTGAAACCATCAATGGCGTCACGCTTCCGATCAGTGACATCACCCTGATCCCGGCTGCGACGGAAGCCATATCGGCGACGGTTCCCTACTCGGATTCCGCTCAGGGCAGCACCTCAACGACCATTACCGAGTATGCCGCGTTCCCCATCTGGGAGAATGAGTTTGGCTACAAGAAGGTGGCGGCGAATCCCTCATACGCATTCATCACCGGTTCGTTCTACGCAGAGATCGCCCTCGCTGCTGCGCAGGCTCAGATCGGTGGATCCAATGCAACGCCCGCCATTCAGGCTGACGACGCCGCTGGCGTGGCCGAGCTCTTCACCGGTGCGACTGCCATCCTGACAGCCACCACCGTTGAGCAGAATGCGCTCTCCGAAAGCACCACCAGCACCGCTCCGGCGACTGCGGCGACCTTCGCTTCCAACGCCATCGATGGCCTGTATTCCCCGTACCTCGCAGCCCAGGGTGCGGTGCAGTTCGCCGCCACCCCAGCTACGGTTGCCTTGATTTCCGGCTCTGTTGCCGGTGCGAAACCCTCCCTTGCCCCGTTCGAAGGATTTGAGGTGGCAGTGGTTACCGCCACCTCCAACTACGTAGCGGTTGCCACGGCAATTGCCACCGCGCCCGGAGTTGTTGAGCTTAACCGCGAAGTGCTGGCCCAGGACATGATTGACGCCAATCCCACCGCAGACGCATCGGGGCATGTGGACGCCCTTATCGCCGGCGCTATTGGCGGCGTACTGACCTCCGACGCCGACCGGGATGACCTGGTCTTCCTGATCGCCGATGAGGAAGCTGGCGTGGACGGTTACTTCACCCCGCCCACGGGCGGCAGCGTGCTGAGCATTCCTCAGAATGTGGCCGCTGTGACTGGCGCCGTCGCCTCGGACGAAACTGCGACCGGGTCAACCCTCCTGACTGATGTGACGACGTTGACCATCGACGCCGCCTATCCGCTGTCCGCTGCCGACACCGGCAAGCATGGCAATTCGAATCCGGGGCCGGACGAGCCGTACATCCCGAGCATTGTCAATGCGGTGATCAGCGCCCAGGTGAGCGGCACCTATCTCGGGATCACCGATGAGGCCTCGATCAACGGATCGCTTGTTGGAGCATTCGGCAGTGAGAATGCCGGCGAAGTCGGCACGGCCACCATCGCGCTCGATGTCCCGACGACCCTGAGCCAGAACCCGACGACCACCGCGCCCACCACGGCCTACTACTACGCGTTCGACCTCGCTGGCAGCGCCCTCACCTATGCGGTCCCGATCGCAACGGCGGCGGCTACCGGCCAGAACCCGTACTTGAGCGGTTCGATTGGTGCGGCGGTTGCGGCTGCTGACCAGTTCGTGAAGACCTTCAACACCGGCACCGTGGCGGCTGCGGCGGCCAGGGCTGCCACTCCGTTCACCGCTGGTGTGCAGTCCTTCGAGAATGATGCCACCCTCACCCAGACGGAGTTGAATGACACCGCGGCCTACACCGCCTTCGGCTTCGCTGCCGATGCCACGACCAGCACGGCAACGGTGTCTGGCACCTATCAACTCTACGATGCCTACCTCCCGAACGTCGCCAGTGGGCTGGCCGCGCTGATCACCGGCACGTCCAACCGGGCTGGCGCCGGCATCGCGAGCATCCTGACGAACAAGCTTGGCTCGTTCGCCTACAGCTCGACGGTCCTGACCTACGTGGAGGAAGTAGCCGCTGCCGTTGCGACCGCTGACCCGGCTGCATCCGGCGATATTTACGGATACGTCATCGCCTCCCTCGAGTCGGCGAACAACACCAACCCGACTCCCTACGCGACCAGCAGCACCTGGGCGACCAACCTCGCGGCTGCCGAGCTGGCAATCAAGAATGCGCTCCTGGCTTCCGCGGTTGGCCTCAACTCTGCGGAGCAAGCGGCTGTCAATACCGCTTACACCGACATCAGTGCCGCAGGCTCGAACGCGGTCAAATCGGCTTACCTCGCCGGTGATTACGGTCCGCAGTTCGACGGTGCGATCACGTTCAACGAAACTCCTGTGGTGGACAACTAGGCGTCCGCCCAACAGTCAAACGCTCTCAAGCAGCCCTTGCATCCCGGTGCAAGGGCTGCTTCATTTTCCGGTCCGGTGAACGTTGTTTATTTAGTCCTTCTCGGGCTGGCGTGGGTCGAGGTCGAGTGCATGATCGGGGGAACCAGGCTCATCTACAGCCTGCCCGCCTACGGCATCATCGCCATCTCCGCGATCCTCACGCTGGCCAGCTTCCGCTCGAAGCGGCCGAGGCCCGATGCGTTTTGCGTCGTGTCCACGATTTTGCTTGGTGCGTGGGTGCTCGGGCGCGCGTGGCATTCGCCCATCGAGTACCTGGCGCTGCCGGATTTCTACATGATGATGGGGTGCCTGATGGTGTACCTCATGACGGCGCTGTACCTGTATGGGAACCGCGGCCAAACGGCGATGATCGCCCTGCTTTGGGCGATTGCGGCCCTGGAGGTTTGGGTGGGGGTCATCCAGTTTACCAAGAACAACGCGTTCATGCTTTTCGGGTTGCTGCGACCGGATGACAACCGGGCAAGCGGGATGTACATCAGCCCGAATAACTTTGCCGGATTCCTGGTGACGGTGGGCATCATCTCCGCGAGCCTGGGCATCTGGTCGCGCTGGAAGCTCTGGGCAAAGCTGCTCGCATTTTACGTGGCGGTCCTTTGTGTGCTGGGGGTGGCGATCAGCGGGAGCCGCGGCGGCTACTTTGCCACCATCGGCAGCCTGCTCGCCCTTACCCTGGGCAGCATGTATGTCATTCGCGTTGCGGAGCCGCGCAAGTTTTGGCCGATCGCTGTCGCATCGGTCGCCGGAGTGGCTGCGGTGGTCGGCGTGGCAGCATTCCTGATGATGCAAAGCGGCTTCCTCACGCACCGGATGCAGACGATGGTGACGAAGGATGTGCGCATCTACAACTGGGAGGCTGCGATCGATCACATCCGCGTCTCCCCGTGGGTCGGCACCGGCTCTGGTACGCACCTCATTTACGGACGTCTCTTCCGGAGGCCGCAGATCCAGGTGGACCCTGTCCATGCCCATTGCGATTACCTCGAGCTCCTCGCGGAGTACGGCGCCGCCGGCGGCGCTTGCATGGCCATCTTCCTGGCGGCGCACCTGCGGCGCGGGCTGCGTACTTATTCCGAAATTCTCCGCCGGGGCTTTCTTCCGTCGGGATTGCATCGTGGCAACGTCTTTGCGATGCAGTTGGGCGCCCTGTGCGCGATCGGCGGCCTTGCAATCCACTCGCTCGTCGATTTCGACATGCACATCCCGGGCAATGCCCTGATCTTTGCTTTCCTGTTCGGGATCGTGGCGAATCCAGGAGGACGCTCGGAGCCGAACCGGCTTTTGGATTACGGGCTTATGCCGGTGGCGAAATTGCTGCTCCCCATCCTGGGTGGCTTCATGATCTGGAATGGATGCCGGCTGATCCCGTCCGAGTACTACGCGGAGGCATCACGGCGGGCGTTGCGGGACAAGGCTTACCTGCAATGCATCGACTTTGCCAAACGGGGCCTTGGTCCCACGGTCTATCCCGCCGATGCGGCGCCCGCGGATCAAAAACCGGATCTCATGGATCGCGCCCTCGCAAGGACCGGCGGCAACCCGAAAAACCCGAATCTCTACTTCTATCTCGGCGAGGCGAACCGGGGATTGGGCGCCAGGATGCCGAGCCGGTTCATGAGAATTCTGTATTTTGAGAAGGCGGACACGGCATTTAAGGCAGGTTTGGAGGTTTTTCCGCAGGATGAAAGCATGTTGATCAGGGAGGGAGAGACGCTGGATGGGCTGTATCGATTTGCCGATGCGGAGGCTGTTTATCAGAAAGCTCTATCTTTTGATCCAAACCTGGGGACCGTTCACGGATACTACGAAACTCACTTGCGGGCAGAGGGTAAAGTGGCGGAGGCGGATGCCGCGGAGAAGGCGCGGAAGGCGGCGGGATGGAAGGAGATCGATCCGGACCAGAAGGCCGAGGGGTTGACTCAATAATAAAAAAATTTTAGCTGAAAAAGAAATTTTCTGCTAGTTGGCAAGAAAATAGCTTGAAGGGATTTTGGGGCTGCTGGATAGTCCCCCCATCGCGTGGTGCGTATTCCCACGTGTTTGAATGACCAAAATCATCAACCTGTAGTCAGTAAACCCTTCCCAAGCCCCTCCTTATTCGTATGAGTTCCCGAATTGCCGGTCGAACATTCCTCTTCAAGTCCCTCCTAACCGGCGCTGCCATCTGCGCCGTATCTGCGTTGATCGCCCCGAAAGTGCAGGCCCAGACAGCTCAAGCCGCGGTTGAAGCGGCGCTCCTGGCGGAGCCGCACGTGCGATCCACGACTACCATCAATACCGCCACGGCGGCGGAGTTGGAAACTGCTGTAGCCACTGCAATTGGAAGCACCTCATTTACACCCGCCGCGCTGGCAGTTGCCGCGCTTGAGCCCTATCCTTTGGGGGTGACGGGCGCCAAGGTTCGCGCCGATCGCAATACCACCGGCCCTGGCATTGTGTCGGCGGTGGTCACGGAGTTGATCACCCTCTCCGATACCAGCTTTGCCACGGATGTCGCGGCCGTGACTGACCAGGTTGTCGATGTCAATCAGCCCGTCGCCACTGAGGACCTGTCCCTCGCCGGACGGGAAGCAGTGGTGAAGAGTGCTCTGGGCGCCATCTCCAATGCCTATGTCAGCCTGACCAACACCTTTCCCCTGGCGACGCTGCTCGCCGCAGATTCCGCAATCGGCACCGCACTTGCCAAGGACGGATCCCTGACCGCGCTGGCTACTTCCGGGCTGACGACGATTCTTCAGACAAGCATCCTCGGTATCGATGGTTTGACCGGCAGGGCCACTGCCGCGGCCCCCTACGCCGCTGAGAATTTTGTGGCGGGCATCATCAGCAGTGGCACCGCCCCCAATGGCGCCACGCTCCCCAACTTCGCAGTTTCCATTCTCAAGGATGTCTCCACCAATCTCGGCGTGGATGAACTCGTCGCCTACCAGATCGGCCTGCAGACCAGCGGGACTTCCGCACTGGTGAACACGGCAACCACCCTCTTCCTCAAGTATCCGACGGCCGAGGCAAAGATCACCCAGGGCCTCGCGGCATCCATACCCGCCACCAATGCAGGTGTCAGCGACGCCAACCGCGTTGCCTTCATCAGCGCCCTCGCCAGCACGGATATCAAGGCTGCGACCCCGGTCCTCGAAGGCGCGGTCTACACCGATCCCTACTACGCCCCCGATTTCGCCGGCGCGGTAATGACGGATATCTATAATTCCACCACGACCACCACGCATGGCACCACGGACACCGGCCACGCACTGCTCACCGCGGATGCCGCGGGAATCGCGCTCGGAGTCGGCGGCATCCTCGGTCAAGATGGCGATGCGCTTACCGGAGTTTCCGGGACATTCGCCGGTTTCGTCGCGAACGGTTCGCTGCCCGTCGCCGACGCCGGTCTTTATGCGACCGATTTGATCACTGGCGCTGTGAAGAGCACGATTCCGGCTTCGGCCCTCGTCCAATTCACTGCCGGGTCCTCAGGCGGCAAGCTGTATGTCGGGCCGGGGACGCTGAATAATAACACGATCGCCCTCGCGACGGTGGTCGACCTGGAGTCCATTGAGGACCTCTTCGCGAACGCCATCCTGACCAAGTACGGCGCATCCCTCGAGAGCAGCAGCGCCGATGTGACGCTCGCCGCCTCTGAGATCGGTGCGCTGGCCAAGGCCATCGCCGGCTTCACCAAGGACGAGTCCTACACGAACGGTTCTTCCCAGGTTGCTCTCGTTGCCCCGGTTCTCGCCGGCAGCATTGCCGAGCTCGTAGCGAGCTTCAATCTGACCCCCTTCACGGTCGGGACGAAGACCTACAATCCGCAGACGCAGATCCTTGCTGCGATTGAGGCCGACGACGAAGCTGCGGCGCTGGCGGTGAAAACATCGGTCGAAGGGGTCTTCACAGCGAGCAATCCGCTCTTCTACGCCAACGATACGACCTACGGCGTGATCACGACGGACGAAACGTCGGTCACCAACTTCTAAACCACTTTTTCCTTATAGGGAAAAAACCCTGAAAGGGCCGGACGCGAGTCCGGTCCTTTCTGCTTTTAGCGGAGAGGGCTGGCGCAGGGGCAGGCCCGGGGCGGGAGGCTCGACACTCCTACGGCTGCACCTTGTTCCGCGGGTCCCGCCCTTCGTCCAACTCGATGAAATCGAACGAGGTCTGGATGTCCGTACGGTGCTCGCAGTGGATCTCGGCGAGGCGCTTGAGGACCGACGGGGTGCCATCGTCGTTCCAGCCGCGCTTGCGCATGAACTCGTTCCAGATTTCAATCTCCTCGTCGCTCGGGTGCCGGCCGCGCCCGAAGCACCATTGGAGCATTTCCTCATCGGTGGCGCCTTGTTTGACCCGCTCGACGACGGAGGGGTAATCGACGTCCAGGAAAGTCAACGCCCGGGCGTCGAAGTGCTTGCCGAGATTGGGGATATAATCCTCCGGGAGCTTTCCCGAGGCGTGGAGGCGGATTTTGTCGAACATCCTGCCGATGTAAAAAATGCCGCCGATCTTATCGTAGGGGCTCCGCAAACCGGGTACATGCATCCCTGTTCGATAACCCCGCGCTGTCAGCGGCTCAAGAGCCAATCCATTCCTTTCCGGGAGGCGAAGTGGAAAATCTTGAACGGCTCGGGGCGCCACGGCGTCCGATTCAACTGCAAACCATGAGAGTAGATCGATTTACCCAAAAGATGCAGGAGGCGCTCCAGAGCGCGCAGGATATCGCCGGCGAGCATTCCAACCAGGAGATCACGAACGAGCACTTCCTCCTGGCGTTGCTGGCTCAGCAGGATGGCGTTGCGATGCCATTGCTCCAGAAGCTGGGAGTGGCCATCCCGGCGCTGGACGCGCGGCTGCGGGAGGCGCTGGACAAGCGCCCGAAGGTCAGCGGGTCAACCGGGGAGCTTTACATCGGCTCGGAGCTGCGCAACGTCCTCGACGGCGCGGAGAAGGAGATGCGGGCGCTGAAGGATGAATTCGTGAGCGCGGAGCATTACCTCCTCGCGCTGGCGGAGGCCCACATCCCGACCGCGAAGCTCCTCAAGGACTCCGGCGTCACCCATGCGAAGCTGCTCCAGGCGCTCCAGCAGGTGCGTGGATCGCAGCGCGTCACCGACCAGAATCCCGAGGGCAAATACCAGACGCTGGAGAAATATGGGCGCGATCTGACCGAGGCGGCGCGGCGTGGGAAGATCGATCCGGTGATCGGGCGCGACCCTGAAATCCGCCGCGTGATGCAGGTGCTCTCCCGGCGCACGAAAAACAACCCGGTGCTCATCGGCGATCCCGGCGTCGGCAAGACGGCGATCGTCGAGGGCCTCGCCCGGCGCATCGTCGCCGGGGATGTGCCGGAGTCGCTCCAGGAGAAGCGCATCGTCGCGATGGACATCGGCTCCATGCTGGCCGGGGCCAAGTTTCGCGGGGAATTCGAGGACCGGCTCAAGGCGTTCCTGAAAGAAGTCACCGATTCCCAGGGCGAGGTCATCCTTTTCATCGACGAGTTGCACACCATCGTCGGCGCGGGCGCGGCGGAGGGAGCGGTCGATGCATCGAACATGCTCAAGCCGCAGCTCGCGCGCGGGGAGCTGCGGACCATCGGCGCCACCACGCTGGACGAGTACCGCAAGTACATCGAGAAAGACGCGGCGCTGGAGCGGCGATTCCAGCCGGTGATGGTCGATGAGCCGAGCGTCGAGGATACCATCGCCATCCTGCGCGGGCTGAAGGAACGGTACGAGGCGCATCACCATGTCCGCATCCAGGATGCCGCAGTCGTGGCCGCCGCGGTGTTGTCGCATCGTTACATTTCCGACCGATTCCTGCCGGACAAGGCGGTCGATCTCATGGACGAGGCCGCGTCGCGGCTGAAGATGGAGATCGACTCCAAGCCGACCGAAATCGATGAGGTCGACCGCGAAGTGATGCAACTGGAGATGGAACGCCAGGCCTTGAACAAGGAGAAGGACGCCGCCAGCCGGGAGCGGCTCGCCCGCATCGAGAAAGAGCTGGCCGACCTGAAGGAGAAGAGCGCGCAATTGACCACCCAGTGGCAGAACGAGAAGCAGGAGATCACCAGGAGCGGCAGCCTGCAGGAGAAACTCGACGCGTTGCGCACCGAGCTGGAGCAGGCGCAGCGTCGCGGCGATCTCACCAAGGCGAGCCAGATCCAGTACGGCGAGATCCCGCAATTGCAACGGCAGATCGATGAGCACAACGCGCGGCTGGTGACCCTCCAGCAGGATGGCCGGCAGATGCTCAAGGAGGAGGTGACCGAGGAGGACATCGCCGAGGTTGTCTCGAGCTGGACCGGCATCCCCGTTTCCCGTCTCCAGGAGGGGGAACGGCAAAAACTCGTCAAGATGGAGGAACGTCTCGCCGAGCGGGTCGCCGGCCAGAAGAAGGCCATCACTGCCGTCTCGAACGCCGTACGGCGCGCCCGGAGCGGCCTCCAGGACCCGAACCGGCCGGTCGGCTCGTTCATTTTTCTCGGGCCGACCGGCGTCGGCAAGACGGAGCTGGCGCGGGCGCTGGCGGAGTTTTTATTCGACGATGAGAACAACCTCATCCGCATCGACATGAGCGAGTACATGGAGAAGCACAGCGTCGCCCGGCTCATCGGCGCGCCGCCGGGGTACGTCGGTTACGAAGAGGGCGGACAGCTCTCCGAGGCCGTCCGGCGGAAGCCGTACAGCGTGGTCCTCTTCGACGAGATCGAGAAGGCGCACCACGAGGTTTTCAACGTTCTCCTGCAGGTGCTGGACGATGGGCGCATCACAGACGGCCAGGGGCGTACCGTGGATTTCAAGAACGTCGTCATCATCATGACCTCGAACATCGGCAGCCAGTTCATCCTCGAGGAGGATCTGGAGGCGAAGGAGCGCGACCGGCGGGTGATGGAGGCGTTGCGCGGACACTTCCGGCCGGAGTTTCTCAATCGCGTGGATGAGATCATCATCTTCGACCGGCTCACGGACGACGAGATCGCTCACATCGTCGGACTTCAGCTCGAGCGGCTGGCGAAACGCCTCACCGCGCAGAACATCACGCTGGAGGTCACGCCGGCCGCGCGCCTCCTCGTGGCGAAGGAGGGGTACGATCCCGTGTACGGCGCGCGCCCGCTCAAGCGCGCCATCCAGCGGGAGATCCTCGACCCCCTCTCGATGGAGATTTTGCAGGGGCGATTCGCGGATGGAGATCGCATCGAAGTGGACGCGAAAGACGGCAGAATTACCTTCGGCAAACGATAAAAGGGTATGGAGCAGACCCTTACCCTCGCCACGTATAACGACGCAGTTCCCGCCGAGGCGCTGAAAGACCGGCTCATCGAGGCCGGATTCCACGCCGATCTCCAGGACGATTCCGGCGCGCAAGCCATCTTCTTCCTCAGCCGCCATCCGCGAGCGCATATGCATGTGCATGTGCGGAAGGAGGAATTCGAGCGGGCCAGCGGGCTCGCCCGGCAATTGGAGACCGAGGGAAAACTTGGGCCGGTTGTGAAATGCCCGCAGTGCGGCGGTTCCCGCATCGAGTATCCGCAATGGTCCCGGCACGCGCTGGAGGGGGCGCTTTTTGGGTTCCTGTCGGCAATCCACCTTTGGCCGAGGGAATATTACTGTGAGGACTGCCAGTTCACCTGGCCGGACAAAGTGCAGGTGCAGCCCGAGCGCGATGCGCTCAATTGGCCGCGGGAATCGAAGGTGCCGTAGCTACGCCAGGGTCGCCAGGACGATCTCCGGGCGGCAGGCGATCCGGATCGGTGGGATGATGGTGCCGATGCCGCGGGTGACAAAGACCGGCACCGCAGGTCCCTGCACGAGGCCGTGGGCGTACTTCTGCCCGTAAAGCGAGGGCACCACCGGCGCTCCAATGACCGGGATATTGATCTGGCCTCCATGGGTGTGGCCGGAGAGGACCAGGCCCACGCGGGGATCGTTGATCTCCTCCACGTAATCGGGGTTGTGCGAGAGGAGGATGACGGCGTCTTCGGTCGTCGTATCGCCTAGCGCCGCGGGCAGATCCTGGACGCCGCGCCAGAAGTCATCCACGCCGCAGAGCCAGAACCGGGCGCCGCCCTCCTTGATCCAGAGGCCGCGATTGGTGAGCTCCGGGATCCGCGCCTCGCGCAACGCGGCTTTGACGTAGGGCAGGCAGCCGTCGTAGTGGTCGTGATTGCCCAGGATGGCGTAGACGCCCAGCGGCGCGTGCAGACGGCTCAGCTCCGCAATGCACGGTTCCACGTACGGGATGCCGCGATCCGGGTAATCGCCGCCCAGCAGGATCAGGTCGGGATTGAGCGCCTGCGCCATATCGACGGCGTGGGCGATATAGGGAATCGGCACGTACGGCCCGTGATGCAGGTCCGCGAGGAAAGCGACGCGCTTGCCCTTGAAGGGATCAGGCAGATTCGGGACCGTGAGGGTCACCTCGGTAATCCGGAGCCACTTGGCCTCCATCAGGCCGTAGCCGACGCCCAGCGCGCCGGCCATGGCGGTCATGGCGGTGCTTCTGAGGAACTTGCGCCGGGTGATCATTAGGGTAATTGAGCGGGAATCTTCCGTCATGTCTGGCTTTTGTGCAACCGCAGGCAGCATGGCCGATGCCGCGGCGTCATCTATGACGGGCGCGCGGCGCATTCATTCAGATTACCGGTCGTTTGAATGCACAATCATTCTGATGAGCGAGAGCCAGCCGTCGAAATCGTTCGGGTCGGCGCCGGCCTCGGTGAGGGTTTGGGAGCGCTGGAGGTCCGCGAGCCGCTCCTCGTGCCGCCACCGGAGTCCGAGGCATGACAAAGCCCCGGCGGCGGCGATGGCGCCAATGGCAACGCCCTTGTTCTGCCAGAATCTGCGCAGGGCGTTCATATTGCGGTAATCGCCAGTTTCCGCAGATAATACCGGGAGCGCCATTGGATGCTGGCCCACGGGGTATGGCTGAGCGTGTTCTCCGCAGCAGTCCTCTCGGCGAGCAGGTCGTTCCGCGCGTCGTCTCCGATGCCGGGATGGGGACCTGATTGGGCGACTGTTTCGAGCGCGTCAAAGGCAGGCGGGCCGAGTGACTCGAGATAGGGAAGGTCCAGATTGCGCTGTTGGTTGGAAGCCTGCCAGAGCTTCACGTTGTAATCGGCAACTAAGCGTTCCGTATCCAGGAATTGCACGGTGTAGAAGAGGAAGAACGTGGCCAGCAAATTTGCGTTCAGCAGCCAGCCGAGCGGGCGCTGCCACCAGACGCGGATCGCCAGCAGGACGAATCCCACGGTTACCAGCGTGAGGAAGAAGACCAGGTTCACCCGCGTGACGCTCAGGTCGTACGCATCGACGTAGAGCTTCACCCTCAGGAACACCCCGCCCAGCAGGATCATGTTCTGCGCGATCCATAGCATGCCGAGCAGTCGCAGCGGCTGCCATGAGGCGACGGCGCGGACCTGATGAAACATGCCGGCCAGCAGAAGCGCCGAGAAAATGACGGCGACGATGAGCGAGGCTGTGCCTTGATGGACGAACGAACTGTAACTGACATTTGCGGGCAATTGCTGGCGGGCCCAGAGATAGATGGCATCGAGCGTATTGACGCAGCAGAAGAGGCCATTGAGCAGCGCCAGCATGACGAAGGATTGCAGCCGCGTGGTGCTCTCCGAGAGCGGCGCCGGAAGGGTGGGCATTTCCATCGTCCAGAAGCGCTGGGTTTCCGGGGCTGGACTTGGCTGAAGGAACGGGAGCGCGGTCCACGCCGCGAACGCCCAGAAGAGGCAATGCCAGAAGTCGAGATTCAGACTCAGGAACCAATTCTCGACTGCGGTTGCGACACCCACTGTCAGATTGGCGAACATCGCGTTTCCATGTGCGAGGATCATGCCGAAGAAGATGGTGACCATCAGCCCCGGCGCGATGATCCCCATTGCGCGGAGAACTTTTCCGCAGCCTCGCCATGGCGATGAAGTGCCATGGTACATTTGTTTGCTGGTCTCGGTGACGAGCCAGAACCAGCGGCCCGGGGTTTTCAGCATTGCCCAGAGGGTCTCAGACCATCTGCTCCAGCCACTTGGGAGTGATTCGTAAAAGGTTTCGCCGGCCAGGACAAAAGTCAGGGCGACCAGGACGAGACCATTGGAAAAGCAGAGATCAATGGCGGATTGCACAGCGGCGGCGAGCAGCAATGCCACGAGGCAGAAAGTGCGCCGCGTCCAGCGGACGCGAGGCCGATTGAGAAGGATGATCGCGGCAAAGCCGATGGCGAACAGGCCGATGGAGAGTCGCGGGTTATCGCGCCAAAGGCAAAAATCAGCCAATGCCGTTGCGGCAAGGAGCGAGGGCAGGAGGATCCCCAGCCGGGCATTGCTGCCATTGGGCATCGGGGTTTCGATGATGACGGTTGAGGTTTCCATTAGCGGGCCACCTCGCATTCCGTGGTGATTTCGACGAGGCGCTGGCGGACCTGCTCCACCGTCTCCGGCAGCGTGGATGTGCCTCCGGTGATGCCGGCGTGGGTGATTCCCAGGAACCACTCGCGGCGGAGCTCGTCGGCGCGCTCGATGTGATGGGCGGGGAGGCCGGCGGCGCGGACGGTCTCGACGAGCTCGCGGGTATTGTTGCTGTTGCGGCCGCCCACGACGATTACGAGCTGGACTTTGCGGATCAATTTGCGGAGCGCTTCCTGGCGGTCCTTGGTGGGGCGGCAGACGGTGTCGCGGAAACGGACGCGCGCGTGCGGGCGGCATTCGCGCAGCGCGATGATGAGGCGCAGGACGCGGTCGATGGGCTGGGTGGTTTGCGAGACGACGCCGTAGAGGGGGCGATCGGGGATGGCGGCGAGGTCAGCCTCGGTTTCCAGGACGGATGCGCCGGGAAAATCGCCGGCAAGGCCGAGGACCTCCACGTGGCCATGCTTGCCGATGATCACGGGGTGGCAGCCTTCATTCACCAGCCTGCGCAATTGCCCGTGGGCGTGGCGCACCAGCGGGCAGGTGGCGTCTTCGACCGCGTGGCCCGCGGCGGCCCAGCGTGCGCGGGCAGCGTCGCTGCTGCCGTGGGCGGTGATCATGACGCGATGGGTGGCGCCGGTATCATCCAACGCGCCCTGGCGGACGCCGAGCGCGTCGAGACGTTCGCGGGCGATGGGGTTGTGGACGAGCTGGCCGAGGATGGTCAGCGGTTCTTCGCCGGCGAGGCGCTCGGCAAGTGCGAGAGCGTCGCGGACGCCGAAGCAGATGCCGTAATGTTCAGCGAGGTGGATGGTCATGGGATCGATGGGTTTATTGAGATTGTAGCTTTGTGATACAAAGTATTAGGGCAAAATTTTTCAGCTCTTACCGGCTTTCACAATTTCCTCCAGCACCCGCAGGTAATCCTGGAATGCGCTCCGGCCTTTCTCCGTGAGGGAGTAGCTGGTTTGCGGCCGGTCAAGCATGGCCTTGGTCACGGCGACGTAGCCGCCGGCGTGGAGCGTGCGCAGGTGGGTGACCAGGTTTCCGTCGCTCATCTTGAGTTCGGCTTTCAAATCCTGGAATGGCCAGCTCGGCCTTGTGGCCAGGAGCGTCATGATGGAGAGCCGTCCTTTCTCATGGATGGTCTTGTCCAGTTTATCGAAATCGAGCATCGTCTCACAGTTCCGGCGCGGTGCCTTTGCGCGGCCATGCGCAGAGGGCGTAGATGAGGTGGTATAGGCCGAAGGTCACGGCCATAAAGCAGATGCCGATTGGCTGGACGTCTGGTTCTCCGGGCATTACGTCGTGGAAACCATGACTCCAGCGGTCGATCGCGATTGCCGCGAGACCCGAGAGCAGGAAGGCCCATCCGAGCACGGTCAGGGAGCGGGGTGCAAAGTGGCTGGTGGCCAGCAGACCGAGCCCGTAAAACACACACCAGCCGGCGCTCATGTAGACATCCGTCATTGGAACCCATCCCATCCCCGCAAAATAGAATGTGAAGACTCCTCCGACGAGGAACGCGGGCGCCAGCGCGGTGAACGCGGCCTTCATGGACGCGGAGAGTACCGGCTCGCCCCGTTTTTTGGCGCCGGTGACGATGAAGACGGTATTGGCCGCCACCGTCAGTGCCAGGACGACGAGCCAGAGCCGGAGAAAGTTATTCTGGTCGGTGGAGATATAGTCATTGGGACCGAATTTGCTGAACCATTTCCAGTAATACCATGAGGCCATCAGGGAAAGGAGCCCGCCCACCAGCGCGGTGGGCGCGGAGATGGCACGGTAGATGGTCCCGCGTTCCATCAGACGGCGGATGGTTTTCAGGTGTTCCTCGGCCCGCTCCTGTTCATTCATGGGTGTACTTTGTAGCGCAAAGCAAAAGGGCGCAAGCGAAAATTTTCAGGCATTCAAAGTAGGGGAGGCGTGGCCACCGTTTCTTGGACACGCTGGCGCGCGGGTGGGCGCGCCATAGGTAAATCTGACTATTTCTTCTCCCGCGGCGGGCGGCCGCGGACGTCGATGATTACCGGGAGGCCGGTGAAGGCGGATTCTTCGCGGATGCGGCCTTCGAGGTATTTTTTGTACGCGGGGACGAGGGCGTCGGCGGAGTTTGCGAAGAGGAGGAAATGCGGGACCGGGATGGAGGCGATGCCGGTGTCGAGCTGGGTGGCGTAGAGGATCTTGAAACGCTTGCCGCTGCGGATGGGGGGCGGGTTTGCGCTCGTGAGGGCTTGCATCAGGCGATTGAGAATGCCTGTGGTGATGCGCTTGCGCGAGCAGTGGCGGACATCCTCGATGGTGCGGAAAAGGCGGGTCATGTTATCGCCGGTCTTTGCGGAGACGAGCATCACCGGTGCGTAATCGAGGAAGAAGAGCTCGGCTTTGATGCCCTCCATGAAATTGTGGAGGAATTCCTTCCGGTCGCCCTCGATCTCGACGAGGTCCCATTTGTTGACGGCGACGACGCATGGCTTGCGCGCCTCCTGGATCTGGCCGGCGATTTTCTTGTCCTGCGCGGTGACGCCCATGGTGGCGTCGATGACCAGCACACAGAGATCGGCGCGGCGGATGCTGCGCTCCGAGCGCATGACGCTAAAGACCTCGACGGAATTATCGACCTTCCCGCGCGGGCGGATCCCGGCGGTGTCGATGAGGATATAGGGCTGGCCGCCGCGTTCGTAAGGGACATCGACGGCGTCGCGCGTGGTGCCGGAGATGGGGCTGACCATGGTGCGGCTATCCTCGAGGATGGCGTTGACCATGGAGGATTTGCCAACATTCGGGCGGCCGACCAGCGCCAGCTTCACGGGCGGCGCGGATTCGGCCTCGCCGAGACGCGGGGGCGGGAGCAACGCCTCGGTCATTTCCACGAGGGCGGAGATGTTGCGGCCATGCTCGGCGCTGACGCGGACGGAGGGCTCGAGGCCGAGGCGGGAGAACTCGGCATCCATGTCGCGATGCTTGTCGGCGTCGACCTTGTTGATGACGAGGATGACCGGCTTGCTCACGCGGCGCAGGCGGCGGGCGAGATCGGAATCGACTGGTGTCAGTCCATCCTGGCCATCGACGACGAAGAGGATCACCTCGGCCGCCTGCAAGGCCAGCTCGACCTCGGCGTGGACCTGATCCGTGAAGCTCGCATCGACATCGCTGCCGATGCCGCCGGTATCGATAAGGGTAAAGGGGTGCGTGCCCAGCTTGCACTCGGAGACGATGCGGTCGCGCGTGACGCCGGGCTGATCGTGGACGATGGATATTTTCCGGCCCGCCAGGCGGTTAAAAAGGGCGGATTTGCCCACGTTTGGCCGGCCGACGATGGCGGCGGTGCGCGTGGAGAGAGCTGCGGTGGTGGCGGTGGAAGTCATGGAGTGCGCGAGCGGTCCGCGCCCCGCAGTTGTCGCACTGTAACACGGGACGGGCAAGGGGTATCGGTCCCGCGCGCCAGCCTACACGGCCCTCCGGTCCTACGATCCCTCGTGCGCGTGCCCGCCGGCCTGAAACTGCCGGATACCGCGCATCACGTAGCCAATTCCTGAGATCAACGTGAAAATCCCCGCCAGCGTCACCGGGATGTCCAGGATATTGAGATCCACCGGCTGGCTGAAAATGTGGACCGTCCCCGCATAAAAGCTGCCCGGGAGGACGAGGACCATCGAGATGGCGATCATTTGCAACGCGGTGGCTGTTTTCCCGATCCAGCTCGGGCGCACCTGGACCTCGCCCTGCAGGTAATGCAACAGCGCGGTGCCGATGAGGATGACCGCATCCCGCGTGATCACGAGGACCGGGAACCAGAGGGGGAATTCGTACGTCCAGTTGCTAAAGCTCAGAGTGATGATCGCGGCGAGGAGCAGGCCCTTATCGGCGATCGGGTCCAGGACCACGCCGAGGCGGCTGCGCTGGTTGTACTTGCGGGCGACGTAGCCATCCAGGCCGTCGCTGGCGGAGGCCACGAGGAAGACGAAGATGGCCAGGATGCGCTGCCAATCCTGGGGATGCCCCTGCTGCACGCCGCGGCCATAGTAGATGGCCATCATCACGAAGACCGGGATGAGCAGGATGCGTGTGACCGTGATTTTATTGGCTGTCGTCATACCCGCCGCTCCATTAAGAGTGCGGCGATCATTTTTGCAACGCCGCAGCACGTGGGTCTCTTCTCATCATTCAGAAAAACGGAATCGACCGGCGCCCCGCGCTCCTTGGCGGTGCGCCGGGCGGATATGACCCTGGTGCCGGCTGGCGCCGACTGGTATGCGGTCTCCCTGCGCGGCTCCAGCGAGACGACGCTCTGGCCCTCGGTGGCTGTCGATTTCCTGACCGGCTGCACGGATTTCAAGCCGCTGGCGAAACACATCGAGGAATACGCGGAGTTTCACGCGCTGGGGGACGATCAATTGCGCGAGGTCGGGCGCTGGACGGGAAAACTGGTGTCGCAAGGGCTGCTGACGGACCAAGCGAGTGTCGTCGGGCGATGCGTCGCGGCGGGAACTGGCGGCGCGGAGACGCCGGCACGTTTGGAGGCGATTGGGATACCGACCGCCGGCGACGAGGCGCGGTTGCGGCGCGTGATTACGAGCTTCGCGCAAAATGCCCGGGAGCATGGCAGGCCGCTGACGATCACGATCTCGTGCAATAGTCCGGCCTCGCGCGCGGCGGAGACGGCGGCATTGATCGAGAGCCTTGCGAAGACGGAGTCCATCGGCATCACGCTGCTGGGTGATGAAGAGCGGGTTCGGCAGGCGGATGCGCTTGCACGAAAGGCGGACGTCGATCCGGCGATCGCGCGGTTTGCGTTATCCGATATCCATGGGGCCGGGTTTGCGTGCGGGGCCAATCGCAACGCGCTGCTGCTGCGCAATGCCGGGCGACCGTACCTGAGCCTGGACGACGATATGGTGTGCGAGATGTCCACGCCGGCCGGGGTGGAGAAGGAAGAGGGGATGCTGGTGTTCTCTTCGCGCGAAGGATTTGAGAGGTGGTTTTATCCGGAGTACGCGCAGGCTTTCGAGGGGCGCAGGAGAGTGGAGTGCGATTACCTCGGGCTGCATGAGCTGATGCTGGGACGGAGGGTCGGGAGTTTCTTTGCGAGCGGGACGGATGTGGAGTTTGTCGGAATCTCCGATTCCATGCTGCGGCGGCTGCAGGAGACGGATGGGCGGATTGTGACGACGTTCACGGGCCACTGCGGGCATCCGGGGATTCCGACTTCGTATTACTATCTCACTTACCGAAAGGAGACGCTGGCGCGGCTGACGGCGGACGGAGAGACGCAATACCGCGCCTACCTCGCCAGCGGCGGCGTGTGCGCGCTGGCGCCGCGGATGGCCATTGCGGACGCCGGCCTCAGCCCGGGCATGGCTTTTGGCATCGATGCGCGCGTGCTGGTGCCGCCTTTCCCGCCGGTGTTGCATGCGGAGGATTTCGTCTGGGGCGCGGCGGTGTGGCAATGCTGCGCGGCGGGATTCGCGGGGCATCTGCCGGTCGCCGCGCGGCACGATCCGGGGCAGGGGCGCGGAATTATCACGCCGCCGTTGAAGGACGGGCCGCCGGTGGCGATGTGGGAGTTTGCGCATCTGCTGCGGGGCATCCTGATCCACTGGACGGCGCAGCCAGGGGCGCTGGATACGGCGCAGCGGATGGATTCCGTCGGGCGGTATCTCTGCGAGATCGCAGGGGCGCGGCCGGCGGCGTTTCACGAGTATCTGCGCTGGTTCGTGCTGCAGCATGAGAGCGACAAGATCGCTTTCATGGAGAGTTGCCTTGCGGAGGAGCGCGACGCGCCGGATTTCTGGCGGAAGGATGTCGAGGATTACATCGAGCAGACGCGGGATGCGCTGGCGGAGCCGGATTGCGATATCCCCTTCGATATGCGGGATCCGTGGACTGCGCGGGAGGCGAGGGCGTTGATCCAGAAACAAGTTTATGATTATGGACGGCTGCTGCGGGCGTGGCCGGGGTTGTTTGAGGCGGCGCGGGAAGATGCGTTATAGCTGCGGAGGCACCCCCCGCATGGCTCGGCGAGCCATCGCTACAAAATTTGGCGCGACGCGCTTTTACTGTAGCGATGGGCCGCCGGCCCATGCGGGGGGAGAGCCCGAACTTGCGGGATGCCCATTCCCAACTATTCCGTCGTTACCGTCTCCCGCTGCGGCGACGGTGCGATTGCGTTGCCGGCCTTCGGTTTCTCCTCCTCGGCCAGCGCCCCGGCCTCGTTCAGCAAACGCAGCGCGATGCGGCCGATGCCCGTCGTGACCGCAGCGGTCAGCAGCAGACCGCCGATCCAGATGACGTACTCGTATGGGTGCGGCGGCGTCTTGCGGTGGAAGAGCTTGATGCCGAGCTGCGCCAGCGTGCCGAGATAGACGTAGAGGAAAATCCCCGGCAATTGCGCCAGCGTCACCCAGATCATGCAGGTGCGGAATCGGATGCGGGTAATGCCGTAGAAGTAATTGAGCAGGCTCGTCGGGAAGAGCGGATGGACCTGGCTCAGGAAGATGATTTTCCAGCCCTCGCGCGAGATCGCCTCGTCCAGCCGTGCCCATTTCGCCTTGCGCAGGATGCGCTCCTCGACCCATGTCCGGCCCAGCAGCCGGCCGATACCGAAGGCGATTGCGGCGCCGAGCACATTGCCGCAGAGCACGAGAAACGTTCCCCACCAGAGCCCGAAGAAGAGTCCGCTGCCGAGCGTCAGCACGCTGCCGGGGAGCAGCAGCAGATTGCATCCCGCCACCAGCAGCGGGTAGAGCAGCGCGCCCCACCATTCCGTCGCGCCAAGCCGCTGCTGCATCCGTGCGATGACGTGCGCGAGATCGAAATGATGCGCCGCCCACGCACCGGCCGCCAGCACCAGCGCCAGGCTCAGCGTTTGCACGGCGAATGCTCGGGAGAATTTCAACATGGCTCGGATCTTGGCGTTATCCGCCTTCTCTAATGAATCGGGACAACTCCACCGTCGTGTCGTAATTCAGGAACGGGGTAATGAGATACACCCCTGGGAAAAGATCGAGCGTTGCGCGGCAGACCTCCTTGGCCAGCTCGATCCCCTGCCGCCGCCCCTCCGCGCCTTCCTTGCCGGCCATCTCCGCGCGGACGCGGTCGGGGATGACGATGCCGGGCACCTCGTTGTGGAGGAACTCCGCCTGGCGGCCGTTGAGCAGCGGCCAGACGCCGGTGAAGATCGGGACATTCAGGTGCTTCGTGCGGCGATGCATTTCCGCAACAAGGCGCGTCTCGAAGACCGGTTGCGTCATGACATATTGCGCGCCGGCGGCCACCTTCCGCTCCAGGCGCGAGATCTGGGCGTCCATGTTTTTCGCATTGGGATTGAAGGTGCAGCCGATGATGAAACGCGACGTGATCTTGATCGATTTGCCGGTGTAATTCACCCCCTCGTTCATCCGCTTGATGATGCCGATGAGTTCGATGGAACTGACGTCGTAGACCGACGATGCGCCGGGGTGATCGCCCGATTTTGCCGGGTCGCCCGTTAACGGCAGCACATGATGAATGCCGAGCGCAGACATGCCCATCAGCTCGCTCTGGAGACCGATCAAATTGCGGTCGCGGCAGCTCAGGTGGAGCAGGGGATCGATCCCGAAGCGCTCCTTGAGCATCGCGCCGATGGCGAGATTGCTCACGCGCAGGATGGCCAGCGAATTGTCCGCGAGCGTGATGACGTCGCTGCCGGCCTCGGTCAGAGCCTTCGCGCCGGCGAAATATTTCTCGAGATCGAGCGTCTTGGGCGGATCGAGCTCCGTCATGATGACGGTCTTCCCGCTTTTCAATAGCTCCAGGATGTTCCGCGCTTCCGGCGTGGCGCTCGCGGCAGGCGCGGCGACGGGCGGCGCGGTCTCCTCGACAAAGACCTTTGTCCGCACCGGTTGCAGGCCCTTGAGCGCCTCCACCATTGCCGCGATATGCTGCGGGCCGATGCCGCAGCAGCCGCCGATGAGCCGCGCCCCCTCCGCCGCGAGGTTGCGCGCCGCATTCGCGAAATACTCCGGCGACGTGAAGTAAAGGTAACGCCCGTCGTGGTATTTCGGGTAACCGGCATTCGGGTAGGCGGAAAGGATGCCCTCCACGGGCAGATGCTGGAAGAGCCGGAGCATTGCCTGCGGGCCGTTGAGGCAATTGGCGCCGAGGATGTCCGCGTCCGCCGCGCGGAGTTTCTCGAAGGCCTGCGTCAGCGGCATGCCATTCGGCAGCCGGCCTTCCTCGCTGCAGGCCATCGAGCAGATGGCCGGCAGATGATGGAGCGATTGCTTCACATGCAGCGCCAGCAGCATCTCGTCCAGGTCGGTGAACGTCTCAAAGAAAATCACATCCACCCCGCCGTCCAGCAGCGCGCCGATTTGCTCCTGGAAGACCGCCTTGCGGTCGATGTTCTGCTCGCGCGCCTGCTCCGCCGTGATCCCCAGCGGCCCCACGCTGCCGGCCACAAAGACATCCTTCCCCTTCACCGTCTCGCGCGCCAGCTTCGCCGCCGTCCAGTTGATTTCATTGACCCGGTGCTCCATGCCATACTTGGAAAGCCGGGCCGCATTTGCGCCGAAGCTGTTCGTCTCGATCACGCGCGCCCCGGCCGCCACGTAACGCTCATGGATGTCCCGGATCAGGTCCGGCTGGCTCACGCAAAGCTCCTCGAAACAGCGTTCCAACGCCACCCCCGCCTCCAGGATCATGGTCCCCATCGCCCCGTCTCCGGGGACGATCTTATCTTGCAGTACGTCGAGCAATTCCATGGGTTGAAGCACCCTTCTCTATGCTGGACGGGGCGAAATGGGAATATCTCCTTTTTCGCCCGTCCGAGAGCCTGAGCGTTTGGTCCGGTAAATGCGCATTTTTTTGGGATTGCCCGGATGTCAATCCTCGAGGACTCTGTCCATATGCCAGCGTTAAAGAAGACTGTGAGCCGCCGTGGTACCGGCGCCGCCAAGACGGCGAAGAAATTCTTTACAGTGGCTGCGTCTGGATCAGTCGGTGCCAAAAAGGCATCCCGTAAGTCGTCCAGGCGTTCCGGCGTACGTGATCGAGTGCCGGATGATCAAGCTCGGCTCTTTGCCGATGTCATGCGCGCTACGGCCCGAAGCCTTGCGGCATGAAGCAGTGGGAGATTTTCGATTTCCCGTATCCTTCGGCCGATCAGCCGCACGCATTTGTCATTATTTCGAATGCAGAAGTATGCAGCAGGGAGAAATTCCCGGCCGTAAACGGCCTCATTTGCACTACTCTGCAAGGAAATCGCAGTCCCCTTGACTACGAAGTTGTGATCGATGAAGCGGACGGCATGGACCGCAGGACGGCTGTAGCGTGCAACGTGGTGTTTCAGCTATCGAAAAAGGACGCCGTTCGGAAAACCGCCCGTTGGATGGTGACCATTCAACGTCGGCGAGCCATCGTGAAGACGTTTAATTTCGCATTCAGTTGGGCCGGAATTTGAAGGTGCCGCAATTCGCGCCGGCTACCGCCGTGCCTTCGGGTCAATCGCCTCCCGGATGGCATCCCCGAGGAAATTGAGCGCCAGCAGCGTCGTGCACATCGCGACGCCCGGGAAAACCAGCAGCCACCAGTTGCTCTTGATCGGGTTGATGACGCTCGCCCCGTCCGCCAGCAGGGTGCCCCAACTGGCCTGCGGCGCCTGGACGCCCAGCCCGAGGAAGCTCAGGAACGACTCATCCAGGATGACCGCCGGCACCGTCAGCGTCAGGTAGACGACGACGATGCCGAGCAGGTTCGGCAACAGATGCCGGGTGAGGATCTTGAAATGGCTCTGCCCCAGCGCCTGGGCGGCGGCGACGTATTGCTGGGCCTTCAGCGTCAGCACCTGGCCGCGCACGATGCGGGCCATCGTCAGCCACTCGATCAGGCCCAGGCAGAGGATCAGGATGATCACGCGCGAGTCCCCCGCCATGCTGCCGAGGCCTTCATTCGCCATCCAGGTCTTCACGTATTTGTCGAAGGCGTTGATGAATACCAGGATGATGATCAGCCGCGGGATTGAGTAGAGAATCTCCACTGCCCGCATCATTCCCCCATCCAGCCGTCCGCCCGCATACCCGGCCACCAGCCCGTAGGCCGTGCCGACAAAGAACGAGATGAACGCCCCGGAAATCCCCACCAGCAGCGAGATGCGCGCCCCCTCCAGCACGCGGTAAAGCAAATCGCGCCCCTCGAGGTCGGTGCCGAAGGGATGAGCCAGCGCGGGCGGGCTGTATTGATCGGCGCTCACCTCACGAGCGCGCGCGGGCATCAGCTCCGGGCCGATGATCGCCGCCAGCGTCACCACCGCCAGGATTACGAGCGCGATGCGCGGGACGCTCCGCTGCCAGAGCCGCTCCCAGATGCCGGGCGTCTCGGTGATTGTGGCGGGGGCGCTAATCATAAAGCCGTATCCGCCGGTCCAGGCCCATGTACACGAGGTCCACGATTAAATTCATCACCACCAGCAGCGAGCAATAGACGATCACCACGCCACCGAGCAGGAACTCGTCGTTGTTGAGCACCGAGTTCACAAAAAATGCGCCCGCGCCCGGGATATTGAAAATGCTCTCCACCACCACCGACCCCGTCAGGAGATTGGCCGCCAGCGGCCCGAGGAAGGAAACCACCGGCAGGATCGCCACCTTCAGCGCGTGCTTGTAGACGATGCGCGGCTGCGAGAGTCCCTTCGCCCGCGCTGTGCGGATAAAGTCCGACCCAAGCACCTCCAGCATGCTCGTCCGCATGAGCCGGGCGATGTAGGCCAGGTAGGGCGCGGCGAGGGTGATCGCGGGCAAAATCAAATATGAAATCCCGCTCCATCCGCCCACGGGCAGCCATCGCAGCCGCAACGCAAAGACCAGGATCAGAAGCGGTCCGACGACAAAGGTCGGGATCGATATCGCGAGCAGCGCCCCCAGCATTGACAGCGTATCCGCCGGCCTGTGATGCCGCACGGCGGCAAAGGCCCCCACCCAAATTCCGCCCGCCGTCGCGATCAGGAACGCGATTCCACCCAGTGTCCCGGAGACCGGCAGCGTCTGGGCCAGGAGTTCATTGACCGAGCGATTGCGGTACCGCAACGAGAGCCGCAAATTCCCATGGACCACGTCCCACAGGTAATCGCGGTATTGCTGCGTCCACGGGCCATCCAGCCGGTATTTTGCCAGCAATTCCTTCATAATCTGCGGCGGAATCTTCCGCTCCCGGTCAAACGGCCCGCCCGGCGCCAGCTTCATGAGGAAAAACGTGATCGTGATGACGCAAAACAGCACGAACAGCAGCGAGATAATCCGTCGTAAGATGAACGTAACCATCTTATTGCGCCCCGATGTTTGGCATTGGCCCTGTAGCGATGGGTCGGTGACCCATGCGGGGGTTGCTCCCGCGACTCACCCGCCCCTTTCCCCGCTGTAAACCGCTGCTCAAAATTTTCAATTTCACCGGCTGGTTTTCGTTGAATTAAAGGAATCCGCGGCTAGAACCAGCGGAAAGTTTTTTCCACCCCCATTTCGCGCGCCCGTGTCTGGCGCGAAACCAGCTTTATAGTATTTATGGTGTCACTCCGTACCACCCTCCTTTGTTCCATTCTCCTCGTGGCCGCCGTATCCGCGCGCGCCCAGGGGTATTACGCATATTATCAGCAGCCTGCCTACGGCTACTACCACCCGGATTACTCGGACAGCGACGATTCCGACGCCCCGCGGGCAGCCGTTGTCAGCGGTGGCAGCCAGCCGATGGTGAGAGGCAATCGCGCCGTCATCCGCCACGGTGTCGCCTACGCCCCGGCGAACGCACCCGATGCCGTCAAGCACGCCATCTGGGCCGCCAATACCCTGCGCCGCAAGCCTTACAAATGGGGTGGTGGCCACGGCTCGTTCTTTGATTCCGGCTACGATTGCTCCGGCACTGTTTCCTTCGCGCTCCATTACGGCGGCCTGCTGGACAGCCCGATGATGTCCTCGGATTTCCTGCGGTACGGGGAGCGCGGCCGGGGCCGGTGGATCACCGTCTATTGCCGCAACGGCCATACCTTCGCCGTCATCGCCGGCCTGCGGCTGGATACGACCGGCGATTACGGGACCGAAGGCCCGCGCTGGCATGCCGGCGGCCGTGAAGCATGGGGCTTCGAGGCGCGGCACCCGGAGGGGCTTTAGGAGAAGGCGTGAGGTTCAAGTTCAAGTTTAAGTGTAGGTTCAAGTGAGGGCCGTGCGGGTCTGCGCTTTCCTGATGGTGCGCTGGTTGCCTCGCGGCATGCGGAGCGTCCGCTGAAATCGTAGCCGTTCGGTCTTTGGCGAGAGAATTACCACGGATAATACGGATGACGCGGATTACACGGATACTGGAGGGGAACGGATGAGATTCCCTCTACAGCGTTCGCACTGGAGCCATCCCTTTTCCCATCCGTGTAATCCGCGTCATCCGTTCAAATCCGTGGTAAAAAATTCATGAGCCGCGTGTGCGGTTGGTAGTCCGAGCGAGCGCAATCCGACGACTCCGCACCCTCAATTCCCATCTGCGTCATCCGTGGTAAATACATCCTCTGTTGATTTCCATTTTCCTTCCGCCCTTGCATGCTTAAATTCGCCGGGTGCAGTTCAAGGACTATTACGAAACTCTCGGTGTGCCGAAGACGGCGAACGAGGCGGACATCAAGAAAGCCTTCCGGAAGCTGGCCCGCCAGCATCACCCCGATGTCAACAAGGAGCGGGACAAGAAAAGCGCGGAGGCGAAATTCAAGGAAATCAACGAGGCGTACGAGGTCCTGGGGAATCCCGAGAAGCGCAAGAAATACGACACGCTCGGCGCGGATTGGGAGCACGGCGGCGCGGCCCAGCAGCCGCCGCCCAATTGGCAGGACTTCGCCGGAGCCCGCGGCGGCGGTGGCGCCGGCGGCATGCCGCGCGGCCAGACGTTCCACTTCGGCGGCACCGGGTTTAGCGATTTCTTCGAGACCTTCTTCGGGGGACGCGGCGACGCCACGGGCGGCAGCCCGTTTGGCGATTACGATATTGGCGACCAGGCGGGTGGCATCCGCGCCCCCTCGCGGGGCCAGGATGTCGAGGCCGACATCATGGTGACGCTGGACGAGGCCATCAACGGCTCCAAGCGCCAGGTTTCCTTCCGCCGCTCGGAAACCGCCCCTCCCGAGACCTACAACATCCGCATCCCCGCCGGGGTCCACGAGGGCCAGCGCATCCGGCTGGCCGGCCAGGGCGAGCCGGCGGGCCGGGGTGGCAAGGCGGGCGATCTCTACCTGCGCGTCCGGTTCGCCAGGCACCCCGATTTCCGGGTCGAGGGCCACGATCTCCTCCACGATCACGAGTTAAAGCCATGGGTGGCCGTCCTTGGCGGCGAAGTCCGCGTGCCGACGCTGGAAGGCCACGCCAAGCTCAAGATTCCCGCCGGCACGCAAAACGGCCGGCGTTTCCGCCTCAAGCAGCGCGGCCTCCCGCAGCCCGGCGATGCCGGCCGCGGCGACCTCTACGTCGTCATCGGCATCGACATCCCCGAGACAGTCACGCCGGAGCAGCGCAAGGCGTGGGAGAAGCTGGCGGAGGTGGGGTAACCATGGGACGATAGATGGGACGTGAGACGCCGATCGCAAGCGGGGCTAATAAGAAATCCACTGAAGTCCGCGCGGTCTTGAAAAATGGTTGTCACTGGAAACGAGCGGTAGATCGGATTGTATGCAAAGTGCTGCAATCCAAAGGTCATTCTGCGGGATGCGCAGTCCCCGCCCTTCCAAATCAGTGGCAAGCTCTCCATAAACCTCCGAGGTTTCCCGGGTGGCATTAATCACTGAGATGGAAGATAGCCACGCGGAAATGCGGCTTCGCTCCCGCTCCGGGTATGCGGACCGGCGACAGCCAAAGAGCAACTCGCCGAGAACGACATGGCTGATCAGGACCCCGCTATGACCTGAAATGACCGTACGGGCGGATTCGCGATCCTCCAGCACATGGAGTACCGCGCAGGTGTCCAGAAAACACGGTTTCATTCATCGATACGCTCGCAGGCGTCGTCGATGATTTTCAGCATATCTGCGGCTTCCTTCTCCGTCATGGTACCGCGCGCTGCGTGGAGGAATGCCTCCGTGTTGCCGATGGAATTCCCGGCGCGGAGCAGTTTAATCAGGTCGTCTGCCGAAAGTTCGCGCACATTCTTCAAGGTGTTGAGCGGAGCATTCATTGCGCCCCTAAGGCTATCAGCGAATCATGTCCGCCGCAAGAAGGCTTGAGCACAGCGACTCGCGATCACCTCTTCGCCACCCGCCCAATCAGCTCTGCTAAAATGACCCGCTCATCCAGCCCGGTGGTCACGAGGCGGACGTTGGCGGTGAGGCAGGCTTCCATCAGGGCTCGGAGTTCGGAGACCTCGAAGTGCTTTGCGTGCATGGCGGCGAGGCCGAGGGCGAAGGCGTTGATGGTGCCGTCTTTTTTGCGGGGGAGATGCTCGGTGGCTTCGGGAGGGAGGGCGTTGAGGGTGCTATTGAAGAACCATGGGGCTTGCGGCGGGCGCAGGCGGTGGCGCTGCATCAGGTCCTTGACCAGCAGGAGGCTGCGGACGGTGGGGACGATGGCCACCAGCAGGATGCCGACTGCGTTCTCGCCTTGCTTGAGTAATTGCTCCACCAGCGCGAAGCACCGGCCCGGCTCGCGCGCGGCAAGGGCGTTGCCGAGCTCGAATACGACACCGGCGCGTGTCTGCGGGACCAGCGCGCGAATATCCTCCACGGTGGCCTCGCGGCGCGCGGGGCCGAGGTAGAGATCGATCTTCTCCAGCTCGTTGTCGACCTGGCGGGAATCGCCGCCGGTCAGCATCGCGAGCAACTCGACTGCGTCGGCACTCAAGCGCAGGCCGCGCTGGCGGGTGCGGGTCTCGATCATCGTGCCGGCGGCCGCCTCCCAGCCGCCGCGCGTGGAGTCGACCTTGTCGAAAACCTCGACCTCGCCCACTTTCCCGAGCGCTTTGTAAAAGGTGCGCCGCTTGTCGGGCTCGATGGCGCTGAGGAGAAATTTAACGCCCCCCGGCAGGCCTTCGGCGAGCGTCGCAAGGAGATGCTCCAGCGCATCGGCCACTGCGGCGGAGCGGCCCAGGACCGTGTCGGCCAGGAAGTTCGCGTTCTTCAGCCAGACCAATTTATTGCCGCCGAAAAACGGGAGTGTGAGCAGCGCCTGCCGCGTCTCGTGGATGCGGCCCGCGGCCTGGTCGGCGTTGTCGGCCATGCCGTCGATGATATCGAGGCCGAATTCCCCCGCGTCCGGTCCGGCCATGACCGCCGCCAGTTCGGTGGCGCGGCGTTTTACCTCGGCCTCGTCAGTCCCGGCCACCACGCGGATGGCGTCGCTTTTTGCGGCAGAGGCGGCTTTCGTTTTCTTGGCGGGGGGCATCGTTACTTGTTGAACCTCGCATACTTCTTCTCGAAGTCGTCGTAGGAGGCAAGCTTGTCGCCGTAGACTTGCAGGAGCGCCTGCTCCAGCGTGTGGCCGGAGAGGACGGAATCGATGAATTGCGTGAACCGCTCGCGCGGCAGCTCCGTCATGATAAAGCGGACCAGTTTCTCCGAGGTCTCGTACAATTCCGCCACCTGCACCGGGTCCTGCGGGTAGACCTGGATCTGCTGGAGCTGATCGAGCGACATGCCGGCGAAATTGAGCGTATGCTCGTGGCGACGGATCGGCTGGTTTTTCATCGCAGCCACGCTCGCGCCGCCCATGTACTCGGCCAGGCCCTCGTTGAGCCAGAGCGGCCAATGCGAGCCGGGATAAAGGCGCGCGACAACGGCGTGCGTGGTCTCGTGCGCCAGCGTGTGCGAGTCGAATGGAGGCGCGCCGGGGGTGGTGCTGCGGAGATTGAGGAAGAGTTCATCGCCATGGGCGAAACTGGCGGCCCATGGTGGGACCTGCGTCTTGCTGAGGAAGCCCTGCCATTCGGTCTGGTCCTCGAAGATGAAGACGTGCGATTTTTTTGCGTACTGCTCCGGCGTCGCGCCGAGGGATTTGGCGACAAAAGCGAGATCGTATTCCACCTCGCGCACAACCCGTTCGGCCTCGGTCACCCGGCGGTAATGGATGATGAAATGGTCGGTCTCGGCGTGCTTCCAGTCGGCGGGCTTGATGGACAGGGCGAACTGGCCGAGGTCATCGACGGATTGGTTCGAGAGCTGATCGAAGGGTATGGGAACCAGCGGGATATCGGCGAGTTGCGGCGCGCCGGAGAAGTCGGGAGCGGTGGTGTCTGAGAATCCCGCGAATGGCGTGGCGGCGGCGGAGGGCGTCGAGAAGGGCCATTGGGCTCGGGCCGGAAGGACTGAGAGGACCGCTGCGCCGAGCGCGGCACACGCCATTTTACCACGGATTACACGGATTTTTTGGATTGCGCGGATGAGGGGGGAGAGCGGGGATGGGGGGGTGAGAGCATTCCGGCTCTCCCCCCGCATGGGCCACCGGCCCATCGCTACAGAATTTGCGCGAAGCGCCGTAGTTGTAGCGATGGCTCGCTGAGCCATGCGGGGGTTCGCACCGCTGCGCACCAGTGACCTAATTCCCGGCCACCGGCTCGTATTGCTTCTGGGCGAAATCGGCGAATTGCCGGTCGAGATCGTCAACCGAGGTGAAGCGGCTGCCAAATCCCTTTTCCAGCGCGGTATCGAGCAGGCTGCCGTGGGAGAGGGCTTGCATGAAGGTGATGAACCCCTCCGGATCCTGCGCGCGCAGGAAACCCACCAGCTTCTCGGATTCCTGGTAAAAAATCGAAATCTGGATGACATCTTCGGGATAGGCGGCCATGGAAGCGAGCGTCGCGACAGGGATGTAATTCGAGGCCGTGATCACCGCCGAGTGGGGTTTCGCATTGTATCCGCGCTCCCGCTCCAGGCCAGCGTAAAACCGGATCGAGGAGTTCTCCGCGTACCCTTCGTTGAGCCACAGCGGGACCGCCGCGCCGAGGAAACGGTAGAGCACCAGGTGCGCCGTCTCGTGCCCCAGCGAGCGGCCCTCGAATTTGTACGACGGGTCGCGAACGATGAAGAGATTGCCATCGGAATGGATGCCACCTGTCCAGGGGTCAAGCGCTGCAGACTTCTGGAAGGCGTGCCAGTCATCCTGGTTTTCGAAAATGTAGACCTGCGATTTGCGTTCCCATTGTGTGGTGTCCTGGTGCAGTTCCGTGGAGATCGCGTTATAATAAAACTCCAGCTCCACCGCCGCCTGTGCCGCGACGAAATTACGAAAAAAATGCAGGATAAAATGCGCCGTCTCCGCATGCTTCCAATCCCCCGGCCGCACCGCCAGCGCCGCCTGGCCAAGGGCGGTGCTGTCCTGCTCGCTTAATTGCGAGAGCGGCACCTCCGTGAGCGGATCGATGCCCTGTGGGTCTGCTTCCTGCGGCGAGGGAGCGCCCTCTGGAAGAGCGTTGATGCCCTGTCCGGCAACATCCTGGGCCGGAACCGCCAGCGAGAGCCAAAGGCCATAAATCAGGAAAAAACGCCACTTCATATCCGGTAAAGAGGCAAAAACCGGGCCAGCCAGGGGTGGGATTGCGGAATGGGTCCCACGAGCGCCCTCGAATGCGCCAGCACACTCACGAACATTATGGGAACATCCGCGGCTCTCTCCCCAAATAATCTGTGTCAATCCGCGTTAATCTGTGGCTAAAACCTCCCCGCCCAATGTCCGAACAGCTCCCGCGTTTTCAGATTTGCGCACGCGTCCCGGGGCACGTACCATCCGTATTGTCCATAGACACTCAAGATACCAAACATGCCGTTTAATCCAGCCCTCATCCCCGTTCCCCTTCGCCCGATTGCCGATAAAGTCCTGGCCGGGGAACGCATCTCCGATGAGGACGCCGTCCGGCTTTACGAGTCGAATGAGCTGAACGCCCTGGGGGCCATCGCCAATATCATCCGGGAGCGTAAGAACGGGAATGTGGCGACCTACATCCTCAACCGGTACATTAACTACTCGAACCTCTGCATCCTCTCCTGCCAGTTCTGCGCCTTCGGGGCTCGGAAACGGGACCCGCACGCGTTTGAGTACGCGCTGCCGGAAATCGTTCAGGCTGTGAAGGATGGGCTGGCAGAGGGGATCACGGAGGTCCACATGGTGGGCGGGCTGCATCCGACGTTGCCGAAGGAGTGGTACATCGATCTGCTGACCACGCTCCGCGCGCTGGACCCGGCGCTCAAGCTCAAGGCCTTTACCGCCATCGAGATCCGGCACCTGGCGGATCGCATCTTCAAGCTGCCCATCCGCGATACGCTGGAGACGCTGCGCGAGGCAGGGCTCAACGCCATCACCGGGGGCGGGGCGGAGATTTTCGATCAGGGGGTGCGGGATCAGATTTGCCGGGGCAAGGAGAATGCGGACGAATGGCTGGAGGTGCACCGGACGTGGCACCAGATGGGGCAGCGGAGCACCTGCACGATGCTCTACGGGCACATCGAGACGGCGGCGCAGCGCGTGGATCACATGCGCAGGCTGCGGGAGCTGCAGGATGAGACCGGCGGGTTTACGGGGTTTATTCCGTTCGCCTTCGTGCCGGAGACGACGGAGCTGAAGCACATCAAGCCAGCTTCCGCGTTCGAGGAGCTGCGGAACCTGGCGGTATCGCGCATATACCTGGATAATATCGATCACATCACCGGGTACTGGGTGGCGCTGGGGCTGCCGCTGGCGGCCATCGCGCTCAATTACGGGGTGGATGACTTGCATGGGACGATCGTGGTGGAGAAGATTTTTCACATGGCGGGAGCCCGGACCCCGCAGCGCCAGACCATTGATGCGCTGGAGAAGGCGATTCGCGAATCCGGGCGCGAGCCGATGCAGCGCAATACCTATTACGACCGCGTGGAGCCCGGCACGCACCAGATCGTGCAGCCCGAGGAGGCGCAGGAACCCGCCTTCGCGTGAGCCCTTTTGCCGCCCTTCATGGGCTGCGCGTGGGATGCGTGCAGTACCTCAACGCCCGCCCGCTCATCGTACCGTACGATGGTCCGGTGATTTACGAGCATCCGGGCCGGCTCTCGGACATGCTGGCGGCCGGGGAGATCGACCTGGCGCTAATCCCGGTATTCGAGGCGTTGCGGCAGCCGGAATTCCCGATTGCCGATGGTGTGGCGATTGCCTCGCGCGGGCCGGTGTATTCCGTCTTTCTGGCGCACGTGGGGCCGGTGGAGGATCTGTGCGCGGTCACGCTGGACCCGGCGTCGCGGACATCCAATAACCTGCTGCGGTGCATGCTGGCGGAGTTCCATGGGATCGAGCCGGTTTACCAGGGATGCGGGGAGTCGATGCCGGATGCGAATCGCGGGGTGGTGCTGATCGGGGACCAGGCCATCCGGTTCCGGCAGAAGCATGGGGATGCGGTGCGGTACCTGGATTTTGGCGAGGAATGGCTGAAGCGGACGGGGCTGCCGTTTGTATATGCCGCGTGGCAGATGCGGCCGGAGTGCGCGGACCTGCCGGCGGTGGCGGCTGCGTTGCGGGCGATGAAGACGGCGGGAGTGGCGCGGGTGAGGGAGATTGCGCGGCTGCAGCGCGGGTTTGATGGGGAGTTCGCGGAGCAGTATCTCACGCGGCATATCCGGTTCGAGCTGGGGGACCAGGAGAAGGCGGGGCTGGGGAAATTCCGCGAGCTGCTGCAGAAGCACGGGCTGATACCGGCTTCGGACGTGGCGGTGCGGTTTATTTGACCGGGAACCACGGATTTTTGGGAAAGGGAGCGGACCGCGAAGCTTGCACGCGGGTGAAGGAAATTTTACCACGGATGGGACGGATGACGCGGATTACACGGATGGGGGGAGGGGGTGGAGTGGACCGCGGGAGCCGCGACACAGGTTCCGGCTCTTTTGGACCACGGATTACACGGATATTTTTGATTACACGGATGAGCTTTCGATATGCAACGCGCGCGAGTCATCAGCGCGTTCGCCGGAGTATTTCCCTATCCGTGACGGTATGAAGTCATTTAGCAACCGGCGCTGGGCAGACCGAAAGGTTTGGTGCAGCGTCCCCGGCAGAACCCGTGAGTGCTTGCAACGCGCACGGGTGGCCGAAGGCCCCAAGGTTCGAT
>Ga0302319_10000933_pt1 | contig 65792 bp, 42 predicted proteins | sample Bog_T0_2_FD_203319 | JGI IMG/M metagenome (GOLD analysis project Ga0302319, IMG submission 203319) | Peat permafrost microbial communities from Stordalen Mire near Abisko, Sweden - Bog_T0_2 | ecosystem: Environmental > Terrestrial > Soil > Wetlands > Peat | place: Sweden: Abisko, Stordalen Mire...
GGCCCCTGGGGGCGGTTCGGCGGGGACCGCGGCCAGCGCGAACGCCAATCCAACCCCGGCGCCGGCGGTCGGGGCGCCGCCGCCGACTGCATCGGTTGCGGGTTCCGGGGGTTACACCAAGCCGTCGCTGGCCGGGATCGCGGCGCCGGCCGTCGCCGGGGCGGCAGCGGTGGCCGGCGCCGAGGCCACTCCGGCCGGCGGTCCGGTCAGGCCGCCGGCCGGTGGCTTCGATCGCGGGGCGGAGCGACAACTCGCCAGTCAGTCCCTGGCGCGCTATCAGGCTGAACAGCAACGTTTCTCGGCGCCGCCCCAGGGAACCCTGACCGGTGCCAGCGACTATGCCCGCAATCCGCTCTATACCGGTGCGGCGGGACGCTATCAGAGCTACGATCAAGCCTATGCTGCGCGTGACAGCTACCGCAACAGTCACCCCTGGGCGCCGCCTGCCTACGCCTATCGGTCGGCGCCGTCGTTCGGAATGTGGGATGCGCTGTTCTGGTGGATGGTTCTCGACAAGATCACCGAACCGTCCCACGCCGCCGCGGCCTATAATAACGCCAATGATCCGGGCTTCCAGGCATGGCGACGGGAGGCCGACCGTCAGGCCGCCGATAATGCCGAGCTGAAGGCCAAGCTGGACGCCATGGATGCCAAACTGGCCTCCATGCAGGGCCAGCCACGCAAGCCGGGTACCCTGCCCGAGGGCGTGCCGGCGGCGGTGGCGCTGGCGCCCGAGGTGGCGGTGGCGCCCCGTGGCGCCACCGCGCTGGTGATGGGGACCGGCAGCCGCTCGGGCTATTACTATCCGTTCTGCCAGGGCGAAGAGGGGGTGCGCGGTCTGCGCGGGACCCTTCCGGGGATCGCCGTCGAATGCCGGGTCACCGATGGCTCCGGGGAGAATCTCGACGGGCTGGCCGCTGGCAACTTCGACGCGGTGATGGTCCAGTCGGATCTGTTCGGCAACTGGCTGTCCCAGCATCCGGGCATTCATCTCGACGCGCTCAAGGCGACGATCTACCAGGAATATGTCCAGATGCTGGCCAACACCCAGGCCGGGGTCGGGCGGATCGGTGACCTCGACCCCAAACGCCATGTTATTTATCTGGTCGGCTCGGGGGCCCAAAAGACCTGGGATGGCTTTACGGCCGTCGATTCCCGTTACGCGGAGTTCGATCAGGCCGGTCGGGTGCGCCGGGTTTCCAGCGAGCCGGCGGTGCTGGACGCGGTGGCGGCGAATCCCGACGCGGTCATGATGTTCATTTCCGGGTTGAAGTCGGATCTGCTGCGTCAGGCCAACGACCGGTTCGGTGACCGGCTGACCATGGTTCTGGTGGACGATCACCGGTTCGAGGATGTGGTCGACACCACCGGCCATCCGCTCTACGCTTACGCCCGGATTCCCGGCGGCGTCTATCCCCGGCTTCAACGCCGCCGCTGGTTTGGCCTGACCACCTCGGTCCCCAGCCTGACCGTGGGCGCGGTGTTCATTCTGTCGGAGCACTGGGTCGCCGAAAACGGGGTGGCCAATCTGAGCAAGGTCGAAGACGCGCTGTGGCATGTGATTCCTGAAATCGAGCGCAAGGTCGGGGCGGGAAGCTGAGCCGCCCCCGGGGCGGTCGCCCCTTTCCCGGATTTTCCCTGGTATCCAGAGTTTCGGAGGAGTCATGAGTTTCCGGCTGATCAAGGACATGGTCGCGATCAAGTTAGGCACCCACGACAAGCCGGCGCCCAAGGGACCGCTGGGGTTGGGGCTCGGTCGGGCCATGACCATCGACGAGGCGCCGTTCATCCTGATCGCGGGGGCCAGCGACATGCCCTATCCCGGGGCCCACTGCACGGTGATCGGCCACGGGACCATCGCCGTGGGCGGGGTCACCGCCCATCGCTATTATCTGTCGGCGCCGGGGGGCCGGCTGGCCGGGATGCTCCAGGTGGTCCCGGACCAGGAGTGTCGTTACTTCCGGCCGTTCGACGAAGTCTATCCGGCCAGCGCCGCCGAGTGGCAGTTCTGGCTCGACGACGCCGACGGCTATATCGGCTACCCCAGTTTCGACGCCAGGGGCACGCTCTATCAGCGGGTCTGGAGCCCCGGCAGTACCCGCATCCAGCCGCTGTGCTTCGACGAGACGGTGGAGCAGGCCGATGGCAGCCGGGGCAACGCCGGGCACCGGGCGATGCTTTATGCCCGGTCGGTCACCGGTCCCGGGGGCCAGGCATGGGAGTATCTGCTGGTCTCGGCGATCCAGGCCGGCGATGGGAACGCCTGGGTTGACCTGATGCTCGGCATCGACCTGCTGCCGGCAGCGGTCAGCGCGTTCTGACGCCCGCGCGTCCGGTCACGACCGCGGTGCGCAGGACCAAGGACCGTCGGCTTCCGGGCTGGGGAGTAGGGGCGCGTTCCGCAGTCGAAGCCGTAGCCGCTTTTGCCCGGATGATCGTGTGCGCGTCGCACCCATATTCAGGAAAGCGAAAAGGGCGCTGTGGCCCCGGGGGCGTGGACAGGTTGGATCGAAAGATGACTGACCAGCGGCGATCGGCGCAGTTTCTTGACCAGATGCCGGGGTTCCAGCAGGCCCTGGATGCCGCCGCGTCGGCGGACGAGATCGCCGCGCTGACCTGCCGGATGGTCGGGCGGGTGGTTCGGGTGGCCGAAGTTCGAGTGTGCCTGGCCGGTCGGGTGCTGCCGCCATCGGCAGGGGACACCTGTGCAGGGTGTCACGAGTGCGCCTTGCTCCGCGAGGGCGTCTGGACTCTAACCGATCACCCGCAGGCTGCGGTTGCCGGTTGTTGCGCCGGTGTGGCCGTCGGGCGGCGATCGGTGCCGTTGCGAACCCACCGGCATTGGTATGGTTTTTTGTTGCTGACCTTGTCGAAGGCCTGGACTCCGGGGACTGAGGCCGCGACGGTGGCGGTCATCGCCCAGGCCGCGGCGCTGGCGCTTGAGAACCGGGAGTTGCGACAACGGTTGGACCTTGCCTCGGGTTTTGGGCGCACCCGGTCCCTGGAGCCGACGCGGCAGGGAGCGGATCAGGTGGCCGACGGGTCGTCGCCTGGGCTTCCGGGCGGCCGGTCGGCGAAAAGTATCGGCACGTTGTGGCCGGTCGCCGATGGAGCGCGCCTGTTGGCGCGTGCCCTGGAGCAGAGCCCGGCCTCAATCGTCATCACCACCCCGGATGGGGCCATCGAGTACGTCAATCCGGGATTCGTCAAGGCCACCGGCTATCCCGTTGAAGAGGTGCTCAGGCAGAATCCCCGGTTGTTAAAATCGGGCCTGACCGCGCCGGAGGACTACCGTGCCATCTGGCAGGTGATCGGCAGCGGCGGCATCTGGCGCGGGGAGTTGCTGAACCGCCGCCGTGACGGCTCGCTGTATTGGGTCGCCGCTTCGATTTCGCCGGTGCGCGACGAGGCCGGGGCCACCACCCATTACTTTGCGGTAGAGGAGGATATCACCGAATTGAAGGCGTTGCAGCAGCGACTGGCGCGCACCGAGGAACGCTATCGGGGTGCCAGCGAAGCCAGCCGCGACGGGCTGTTCATTCTGGATGCGATATACGGCGAGGCCGCTTCGGTGGAGGACTTCCGGTTCGTTGCCGCCAATGTCACTGGTTGCACGATGATCGGGAAGTCTCGGGAGCAGGTAGTTGGCGGGCTGTTGAGCGAGATTCTGCCGTTCGCCCGGGCCAAGGGATTTTTTGACAAGTATCGACGGGTTTTTCTCCATCGTGAAGTTTTGGACGAGCAACTTGAAATCGCTGACGCCTCGGTGTTGCCGGTGTGGATTCACCATACGGTGGTCCCGTTGACGGAGGGCATTGCCATCACCAGCCGCAATATCAGCGAGCTGAAACGCTATGAGGCGGCGCTTATGGCCGCGCGCGCCGGTGCCGAGGAAGCCAACGCCGCCAAGTCGGTGTTTCTTGCGACCATGAGCCATGAGTTGCGGACGCCGCTCAACGCGATTCTCGGCTTTTCGGAGTTAATTCGGGACGAGGTCTTCGGACCGGTCGGCACCGCACGCTACGTCGAATATGCGTCGGACATCCACGCCAGCGGCCGGCACCTGCTGGACTTGATCACCGCGATCCTTGATCTTTCAAAGATCGAGGCGGGCAAACTCGAGATCGAGTTGAATCCCATCGATCTGGTCTCGCTGCTGACCCAATGCGTCGCGCTGGTTCGGACCCGCGCCGAAAAACAGGGGCTGCGTCTGGTCGAGGATTTTTCTCCGAACCTGCCGATGTTGTGGGCCGACGCCAGGGCAGTCCGCCAGATCATGCTCAATCTGCTGTCCAATGCCGTAAAATTTACGCCAGTGGGTGGAACGATCACACTTCATTTGACGGCTGCGGAGCCTGACTCCGTCGATATTTCCGTCTCGGACACCGGCATTGGCATTCCCGACGATCAGGTTGACCGGGTGATGAAGCCGTTCGAGCAGTTGGACAATCGCTATACCCGGGGAGGTGGCGGCACCGGCCTGGGCTTGGCCCTGGTCAAGGCTCTGGCAGAGTTGCATGGTGGCTCGGTAACCCTGATCAGCAAGGTGAAGCAGGGGACGACGGTGATTGTGCGCCTGCCGTGCTATGGTTCCCAGAACCTGGCGGCTGCGTCCTGGTCATTCAATCTCAGCAAATCGGGATTGTAACCGGCCGGCGTTACGGTTTTTTGGGGCGGGAGGCCGGTCCAGCCATCACATTTCGGTAATCATCATACGGAAGGCGAGCAGGAATTCCACCGCCGCCGCCGCCGCCGCGGTCCGGTTCACCAGCACCTGAACCCTTGGCTGTGCCGCCACGCCCATGACGCACAGGCCGGCCCGGACACAGTCCAGGTCTGCGGAGATGGTCACGATACCCTGTCCGCGGGTGCGGTCGAAGATGGCCTGACGATAACTCTGGACGCCGGCGATCAACAGCACGAAGCGATAATTGGTCAGTTGGTCCAGATCGGTGATGGCCACCGGGACCGGGTGAACGGTCATGGCTCCGACGCGGGTCCCGTCGTCCAGCACGCCGATCACGGTCTGCAACTCCGCCAGCGATTGGGGCGCCGCCGGATCAAAGACCACGGCCAGCGGAACCGCGCCGGCCGGCGGGTGGACAACGAAGGCAAGGGTCCGCACCGCCACCAGAACGTCCTTGTCGGTGGTGGTCTTGTCCGTCAGGGCTTCGGCCAGAACGGATGGGGTGACGGCCGGCAGGAAGGCCAGCGGCATCGCCATCGCCAGCACCCGGAGACTCCGTCGGCGCCATCCCGCCCTGTTTCCGCTTTTCAGCGCCATTCCGGCCACGCTACCTCTCGACGGCACCCCCGCATCATCCTTGACGGAAGACGACGCCCCAGTCAAGAATCGGCGGTTGATCATCGTGCATGGAACCGTGCGGGTGCCGGGATTGTGGCGCCGGCGGCAACGCCCGGTCATCGTCGCCATGCCACGGCAGCTGCATTTTATCACTGAAGGATGCTAAGAAGAGCCAGCAAGACCATAAATGTTGGTTACCCGGCCTTGGGCCGACACCGTCGCGATGGACAGGGTGGAGCATGGTTGATAGCACGTCAGGCCACTCTGCCACGCCCCGTTCTGTCTGGCAGACGGTCTGGGTTCCCGCCTTTATTATCGCCGTAGTACTCGGCTTTGCGCTGCTGGTCTGGCTTGGTCGAACCGGTTTCGACACGGTTGTCGCAGAGACTCACCAGATTACCGGTCGTAACCTGGACAGCGCCGTTCGCATGTCGGAGGTGGCGAGCCGGCTCCAGAAGATCAATGCCACGCTTTATGGCCTGATGACCCTTCAGGCGGCCGGCCGGGAAGAGGCAATCAGGGAACAGGTCGACGTTCCCAAGGAGCTGGAGGCCTTGGGCCGCGAGGTCGCCCGCCTGTGCGATGAACTGGTGGACTATCGGCAACGATTTGCCAGCCCCGAGCAGGTGCCAGAAATCAACCAGGCGCTGGTAACTCTGGAAAATTATGAAGATGCGGTCAAGTGGGTGGGCTCGATGCTGGAAATTGATTTTGCCAGCGCAGTATCGTTTCTGCGCCCGTTCAACGCCATGCTCGATCGGGTATCCCGGCAATTTGACGAGATCACCCGGACCGCGGTGACCGATGCGCGCGCGCTGGCCGGCAAAGCCGCGGATTCCGCCAACCGGACGGTGCTGAGTTTTCTTATCGTAACTCTGGTAGTGGCGCTGGCGGTATCGGTTGGTGCCTGGCTGGTCGGGCGCCACCAGCAGAAATTGCGGATGACCGCCGATCTCCTTGAGCGGTTGGTGCAACAACGGACCCGCGAACTGGCCCAACGCTCGGTCGATCTCGAGGTCTCGCTCACCAGCCTGAGAGAGGCCCAGGCGTCGCTGGTGATGCAGGAAAAGATGGCGTCGCTTGGCGGGTTGGTTGCAGGTGTTGCCCACGAGATCAACACCCCGATCGGGGTGGCGCTGACCGGCGTCACCATGTTGGCCGACCGCATCGGGAAAATCCAGGCGGCCTATGCCGGCGGGGCGCTCCGCAGGAGCGATCTGGACGAGTTTCTGGAAACCGGCAGCGCGACCGTCGCGTTGTTGCAATCCAATATCGTGCGCGCGGCCAACCTGGTGCAGACCTTTAAAATGGTGTCGGCGGACCGGACCAGCGAGGTTCGGCGAAGTTTTGATCTGCATGAGTACCTTGACGGCGTGCTGACCAGTTTAAGCCCGGCCTATCGCAGGGCCGGTCATCACGTTACCCTGGAGTGTCGGGACGGCGTCATCATTGACGGCTATCCCGGGGCACTTGCGCAGATTCTAAGCAATTTCGTAATGAATTCCGTTGTTCACGCCTTCGAAGAGGGGCAGGCCGGGCGGCTGGCGGTTCGGGTCTCGGAGCCCGATGCCGATACCATCCAAATCGTTTATGACGACAATGGTCGCGGCATCGCTCCAGAATACAGCGCCCAGGTCTTTGACCCGTTCTTTACCACCCGCCGGAGCGCCGGTTGCACTGGTTTGGGCTTGCACATTGTTTACAATCTGGTGCGTGTCGGCCTCGGCGGCGACGTCAAGCTGGACGCGGCGCCAGGAGGGGGAGCCCGCTTCACACTGAGCTTTCCCAGAACCGCGCCGTAGCGCGGTAGTGTGGCAGAGTCACGTGAAAGGCGGTTGTAAAGTTCCGCCCAAAGGCCACAGCCCATTGCCGTTATCGCTACGACGTCGGCTTCAACAGAAGTTCCTTCAACCCGGAGGCCAGTTGCTCGGCATTGGTGTCGTGGCTGAAGACCTTGATCACCGCGCCGCGGTCGTTGCTGATGAAAAAGAAGGCCGTGTGATCCATGGTATAGGTATCTTCGGTAGCACCCGCGACCTTTCGGTAATAAATCCGAAAGGTGCGAGCGGCCTCGGCGATTTGGGCCGGTGTGCCGGTCAAACCGATCAGACGGGGAGAAAACAGAGCGACGTAGTCGCGCAATTTTTCAACGGTGTCGCGCTCGGGATCGACGGTGATGAAAAGAGGTTGAATGCGGTCGCCATCGGGACCGAGACGGTCGAGGGCGCTCGTGATGGTCCCAAGATTGGTGGGACAAACGTCGGGGCAATAGCGGTAACCAAAGGCGACCACAAGCAGCTTGCCCGACCAGGACGCCGGGCTTACGGTCTGGCCGGTGGTTGCCAACAGGGTAAAAGAGCCGCCGACGACCTGGGTGACGCGGTGGGTATCGCTGGAATCCGGGCCATAGGTCATCATCTTCAGCAAGATGACGGCGGCAATCAGCGGCGCCGTCACGGCCGCAGCCACGATGATGAACGTGTTGCGACGAAGATAGTTCACCATTATTACCTCACTGGAACGAAGGTTACCCACCGCCGGAATGGAAAAAATAGATGCCATCACGAATTGATCAAGTGCCAAAAAACAAATTCGTCCGCGGGTAAAAACTGGCTTGGGAGACCAGCGGCCTTTCCGCTGATCTCCCAAGCGATCAGTGCCCTGTACTGTGTCGGCACCGAGCTTGGTGCCGGGATAGGGACCGGGCAAAACCCGTCCGGCCCCCAGCCGCACCTGGTTAGATTACTGGCCGCGGAACGTTTCGGTTCCGGGCGCCGGCATCATGTTGATCTCCTGGTGGAGCATGATCCAGATCGACCCGACCATCGCGATGACGACGACCATCAGCGTGAAGACGGTCGTAACCATCGTCCAACCACCCTCCGCGCTGGACTTCACGCGCAGGAAGTAGACCAGATGAACGACAACCCGAGCGATGGCGATCGCCAGCAGCACAATCGCCGTCGCCTGGATGCTGCCGATGCCACCAATTGCCACCAGCCCGAAGGCAAGGGCGCTCAAAAGGGCGGCAAGGCCCAGACCGACCTGATAGCTCTGCAACGAACCGTAACCGAGACCATCCACGTCGGCATGCTCTTGAGCGTGAGCGTCGGCGTGGCCCGCATGTGAGTCATTGCTCATCGCAGCACCCCCATCAAGTAGACGAATATGAAGACACAGACCCAGGTGATGTCGATGAAGTTCCAGAACATGCTGAAACACACCGCCCGGCGCTCGTTGGCGGGGTTCAACCCGTGTTGAAGAACCTGCACCGCAAGAATCGCCACCCAAACGATCCCGGTGAGCACATGGAAGCTGTGGGCGATGATCAGCGTGATGAAGCAGGACAGGAAGGCACTGGTCTGGTAGGTCGCGCCGATCTCGGCCATATGCCCGTATTCGGTGACCTGGTTGTAGAGAAAGGCAACGCCGAAAAGGGCAGTCAGGCCAAACCACTTCAGCGCCGGACCGACATTTCCCTTGCGGGTTTCGACCATCGCCAGGGCGCAGATGAACGAGGACGCGAGCATAATGACCGTATTGACTGCGACCACCGGCAGGTGGAACAGCTGGCCGCCGTGCCCGTCATCCAAGGGCGAGGGGCCATTCGCATAGTGGCCCCCCAACCAGGCATAGATCGCGAAGAGCCCACAAAACAGGAGCACGTCGCTCATCAGGAAAATCCAGAACCCAATCACGGTGCTGTGGCCGTCGTGATCGTGCTCTTCGGTCAGATAAAAGACCGGGGCTTCCCCGTCTTTTGCGTGACTTAAGGTCGTTGTCGTTGTCATGGTCTTGGCTAACCTTGCTGGGCAAGAAGACGGGTCCGTTCACTTTCCGTGCGGGCCACTACATCTGCGGGAATGTGGAAGGATCGGTTGTAGTTGAAGGTATGGCCAATCAAAACCAGCAACAGCAGGGCAAAGCTGACCCCGGCCACCAACCACATGTACCAGATGACGGCGAAGGAGAAGATCAGGAGCAGCACCGAAGCGACGATGCCGGTCGCGGTGTTACGCGGCATATGGATGGGCTTGAACCCTTCCGACGGCCGGGAATAGCCGCGCGCCTTCATGTCGGCCCAGGCGTCAACGTCGTGAACCACCGGCGTAAAGGCGAAGTTGTATTCCGGCGGTGGCGAAGAGGTTGACCACTCCAGGGTCCGGGCGTTCCACGGGTCTCCGGTGGTGTCGCGGAGCGCCTCGCGGTTGCGGATGCTGACAAAAAGCTGGACCAGGAAGAAGACCACGCCAAGCAGGGCGATGAAGGCACCGATGGCGGCGATCACGAACAGAATCTGCAGGTTCTGCTCGGAGGGATCGTCGAACACCCGGGTCCGCCGGGTCACCCCGGAGAGACCGGCGACATAGATCGGCAGGAAGGCGACAAAGAAGCCCACGGTCCAGAACCAGACCGACAGTTTGCCCCAGAACGGCTCGAGCCGGAACCCAAAAGCCTTGGGGAACCAGTAGTCAATGGCTGCCATCATGGCAAAAACGATGGCGCCGATGGCGACGTTATGGAAGTGCCCGACCAGGAACAGGCTGTTGTGCAACTGGAAGTCGGCCGCGGGGATCGAGCACAGCACGCCGGTAAGACCGCCGAGCAGGAAGGTTAACATGAACGAGATCGTCCACATCATCGGGACTTCGAACCGGACCCGACCGCGGTACATGGTGAACAACCAGTTATAAACTTTGACGCCGGTGGGAATCGCGATGAGCGCGGTCATGAGGCCGAAGAAGCCATTGACGCTGGCGCCCGAGCCCATGGTGAAGAAGTGATGGAGCCACACCACGAAGCCGATGACCGTGATGCTGACCGTGGCGTAGACCATGGAGGTATAGCCGAACAACCGCTTGCCACTGAAGACCGCCGCCACCTCGGAGTAAACGCCCAGCGCCGGCAGGATCAGGATGTAAACTTCGGGATGGCCCCAGATCCACACCAGATTGACATAGGCCATCGGGTTACCGCCGAAATCCGCGGTAAAGAAGTGAGTGCCGAACAGGCGGTCAAGAGTCAGCAGCGTAACCGCGATGGTCAGGAAGGGAAACGACAGGACGATCAGCGCATTGACGCACAGCGAGGTCCAACAGAAGATCGGGAGCTTCATAAAGGTCAGGCCGGGGGCGCGCATCTTGATGATGGTGGCGAGCAGGTTTATGCCGCCAATGATGGTGCCCAGGCCGGAGATTTGCAGTGCCCAGAGGTAGTAATCGACCCCGACCCCGGGGCTGGCCTCGGCGCCGGTCAGCGGCGGCTCGCCGACCCAACCACCCTGCGAAAATTCACCGACGAACAGTGAGACGTTCACCAGGATGGCGGCGACCGCGGTCAACCAGAAACCGAGATTGTTGAGGTACGGGAAGGAAACGTCGCGCGCCCCGATCTGGAGCGGGATCACGAAGTTCATCACCCCGACAATCAGCGGCGTCGCCACGAAAAAGATCATGATCACGCCGTGGGCGGTGAAAATCTGGTCGTAATGGTGCGCCGGCAGATAGCCTTCGGAACCATTAAACGCGATCGCCTGCTGCAACCGCATCATGATGGCGTCGGCGAAGCCGCGGACCAGCATGATGATGGCGAGCACAATGTACATGATGCCGATGCGCTTGTGATCGACCGAGGTGATCCACTCGCGCCACAGATAGCCCCACAAGCGAAAGTAAGTAAGTGCGCCGACGGCGAAAATGCCGGCCAGCGCCACGACGGCAAACGTGACCACAAGGATCGGCTCTTGGTACGGTATCGCGTCGAGCGTCAACCGGCCGAAAATCGGGTCGAGAGGAGGGGTATCGGGTGACATTAGGGTTCTGCCCTTGATGGTTGGAAGGGAGCTGTCAGTTCGAGGCGACGTTCGGCCGACACAGACCGTTGCCTTTCTTCAGATCGTTGGCCCTCATGGTGCTCAGGCACATATTCGGCGACTGGCCCACGCAACGGTCGAGAATCGTCTTGTAGAGCTCGGGATCGACGTTGGCATAACGGTGAACCGGCTCGCCTTCGCTCGGTACCGCGAGCTGGAGATAGGTGGCGGAATCGAGAGTGGTGCCCGTCGCCTTGGCGTCGGCGACCCACTTGTCGAAATCTGCGGCGCTCTTTCCGTGAAAGGTGAAATGCATCTTGGAGAAGCCGGCGCCGCTGAAGCGGGACGAGTAGCCCCGGTAGTCACCCGGCTCGTTGATCACCGCGTGGAGTTCGGTTTCCATCCCAGGCATCGCATAGACCTGGCCCGCCAGTGCCGGGATGCTCAGGGCATTCTGCACCCGGGAAGAGGTAAGGCGGAACTCAATCGGCTGGTTGACCGGTGCCGCGACGTCGTTGACCGTGGCGATGCCTTGTTCGGGATAAATGAACAGCCATTTCCAGTCGAGGGCCACGACTTCGATCTGGAGCGGCTTGGTTCCGGGCGGGACCAGCTGGTCGGGTGCGATGCGCGTGATCTGACGATAGGGATCGAGCGTATGCGCGGTCGTCCAGGTGGCCATGCCAAGGAAGATGATGATGATCACCGGCACGCCCCAGATGACCACCTCAAGTTTCGTGGAATGATGCCATTCCGGCTCGTAACGAGCTTTGGTGTTGGTGTGCCGATAGTGCCAGGCAAAAAGTATGGTCAGGAATGCAACCGGCACGATGACGATCGCCATCAACTCAGTCGCGTAAAGGAGCAGATCACGTTGCTGTACGGCCACGTCGCCTGACGGGTGCAGCACCACGGCATTGCACGCGCTCAGTATCGCGACGAGCGGCAGCAGGGCGATGATACGATGAGGTTTCAAGACGATCCTCTCTATGAAGGGAGTGGTTACAGTAACAGAACGGAGGTCCTGACAAACTAGTAACCATGACAGGTAGGGTAGGACGAGGCTTTAGGCTGAGTCGGGCTGAGATGTTACCTGTGCACTTTTGGCCGGACCACAGCGGGAGAGGGGGTGCGACAATTTGTCCGCCCCGTTGGGGGGCGCTCGGCGGCACAGATATTGGGTCCGGGGCATAGAGGCGGAATCTCCCCGCCCGCCAGTGCCCCGTGGCTGTGCCATTGTAAATGCGCTTCAGGTCCCGCCGCGGCGACAATGGATCAACGGAGCATCGAAATAATTGAAATTCTATGGCAATAATCGCTATCACGCATAAAGCTATTATGAAATAGTGTAAATAAGTAATATAAGTTATTATTAAACATATGATATGTGAATGATGCTATGTTGTTATTATGTGGTGAAATTGGTATATATGAGAAAAAAATAAAAAATATTATAATTAATTACGTCGTTATTATTTAATTATAGAAAATGATATTTCAACTCGGTGCCTAAATTGTGGCGTAGTGTTCGGCACCGGGTCCGGGTATGCCAGTAGTAATTTAAATTGATTGATCAACATCTCGTTATACGCGGCGGATGCGGGGATGATGATCTGTATTAATTTGGGTGGCGGCCTTGTCATCGAAAAACGCTACAGCAGGATCCCGATGCGAAGCAAAAATTGAGGGCAGGGGGCGCGTCACCACGGTTGTTTTGACCGCCGTTGTCTAAAAAAGTGTTGATAACACCGGCGGAGGGCATAGCCTGTTCGTTGTACGGCGGGATTAGGCAGTTTGGCCAATCCCCGTCCAACGAATTCGCGGTACTTCATTTGTCGAAGCTGCTGAGGGCAACGCGGAGGGCGTGGTGCTCGTCGTGATTGCGGTGCGCTTGATTGAAGAGCGAGGTAAGGCCATGACCGTATCGAACATCGATGCCCCACGATTTGCGCAGGAACCACTGGAATGGCATGGTCATGCGCATTCCGATCGGGTCGACCCCGACGAGATTGCTGTGTGCGTGGTGGTAGGGCGAACGTCCGAGTTTTTTGACTTCTTCGTCTATGCCATCGCGTCGGTATTGATCTTTCCCAAGTTGGTCTTCTCTTTCGTCGACCCGCTGACCGGAACGATCTGCTCATTTGGCGTGTTTGCACTGGCGTTTGTCGCGCGGCCGTTTGGGACCGTGATCTTCATGGCGGTTGACCGCGGGCTTGGGCGAGGCGTCAAGCTTACCTTGGCGCTGCTGCTGCTTGGCGGGTCGACCATGGCCGTGGCGTTCCTGCCCGGCTTCAGCCAGATCGGGATGGAATCGGTTGTGATTCTGGCGCTGCTTCGGATCGGGCAGGGGCTGGCCATGGGCGGCGCCTGGGATGGGCTCGCGTCGCTTCTTGCCTTGAATGCGCCCGAAGAGCGACGGGGCTGGTACGCGATGATGCCGCAACTCGGGGCTTTTCTTGGCCTGTTGATCGCAAGCGGCCTGTTCGCGTACTTCGCAACTTATGTATCGGCGGAGGACTTTATCGGCTGGGGCTGGCGCTATCCGTTTTTCATTGTGGCGGCGCTGAACATTGTTGCGCTGTTCGTCCGTCTGCGGATGTCCCTGACCCCGGGCTACGAGAAGCTTTATGAGAGCCATGAACTCCAGCCTGCGACCGTCAAGGCGACGGTAAAGGGGCAGGGGCACACGATCCTGATCGGCGCCTTCGTGCCGCTCGCGAGCTTTGCCTTGTTCCACATCGTGACGGTGTTCCCATTCTCGTGGGTGGTTTTGTTCACCAGCGAGAATCCGGGGTGGTTTCTCAGCCTTCAGATGATTGGGGCCGGGGTCGGGGTTCTGGCGGTCATCGCGTCGGGCCTGATTTCGGACTGGGTCGGGCGACGTGTGTTGCTCGGCGTGACCGCTGGGGCGATCGCTGTCTTCAGTTGGTTTGCGCCGAGGCTGTTGGGCGCCGGCGATGAAAGCATTGGGCTTTACCTGATCGTTGGCTTCGCTCTGCTCGGTCTCTCCTTCGGTCAGGCTTCGGGCGCCATCGCGGCCAACTTTCCGTCGGCCTATCGTTACACCGGGTCGGCGCTGACCACGGACCTCGCATGGCTGTTTGGCGCAGCTTTCGCTCCACTCGTCGCGCTGGTTCTCGCGAGTCAGTTCGGGCTGGTGATGGTTGGCGTCTACCTGTTCTCCGGGGCGGTCTGCACCTTGGCGGCGCTTGCCGTTGATCGCAAGCTTGCGGTTCAGATTCGGGATCGTTGACCGCAGCCTTACTGCGCTATCCGTCGGCGATCGGAAACCCACGGTTTCATCGTTGGCGGGTAGCGAAAATGCGACCCAGGGTGGCGGGCTGCGATTGCCTGGCGGCGGGATCGGCGACTCGGGGGCGGGCGCGCCGGGACTGGTGGGCGCTATCGCGCCGGGACTGGTGGGCGCTATCGCGCCGGGGCAGGGGGCGACGCGCCCCTTGGCGCAAAGGCCGGACGCAAAATCCAGACCAAGAATCATCTTTTCGTGAATGCCGGTCGATCCGGGCAGACTCTGCCTGAGTCGGGCGGCGTTGCCGGTTCCGGCTTTCGGGACGGCAAAGGACAGCCGATGGCTGGCCGGGTTCTTCATCGGGACGGGAGCCGTTTCCGTGCGTGACCGGTGGGTCGGGCGTCCTGGCGGCCCTTCGGGACACGTCGGGCGTGGAAGAACCGGGGGCCGGGCGGTCTCCGGTGTGGCACACCCAAGGATGTGTCGCTACTCTCACCGAACCGACGTTCGCGACACGTCGGGCTTTGCGTTGTCGGCAAGTCCCTGTAAAGTCGGGTGAGCGTGCGGTGGTCGGCAAGGGGGACGCCGGGGTCGTTGCCGGTCGGTCCGGGAGTCCGGGCCGACCGGTGGTCGGTCTGTCGACGGGAAGGATCAGGTGCCACGAGGGGGGAAGCAATGACTGAGCATCCGGCGATGAAGACCCCAAGCATCCGGGCGCGCATCTGGCGGCTTATCAGTAAACCCTCGGCCCATTTTTCGCTGGGTGCGATTCTGCTGTACGGTTTTGGCCTGGGTATTGTGTTCTGGGGTGGATTCCACTGGGCCATCGAGCTGTCCAACACCGATACGTTTTGCCTGTCATGCCATGAGCACTCCCAGTATACCTTACCCGAGGTTCAGCAGAGCAGGCACTTTGCCAATGTCTCGGGGGTCAAGGCCGCCTGTTACGATTGCCACGTGCCGCGCGACTGGTTGTACAAGGTGACGCGAAAAGTCTATGTTACCAATGAGCTGTTTCATCACCTTGCCGGCTCTCTCGACACCCGGCCGAAATACGAGGCGCGGCGGCTGGGTATGGCCCAGGACATCTGGACCTCAATGCGCGAGTCCGATTCCCGCGAATGCCGGAACTGCCACAGCTACGAAGCCATGAAGACCACCGAACAGGAAGGGCTGGCGGCCCGTCAGCATCAACTCGCGGCCGAGCGTGGCGGCGTCACCTGCATCGACTGCCATATGGGTATCGCCCACAAGCTGCCGCCCGGTGCCCCCGAACGGAAGTTGCTGTCCGAAGCCCCGTAAGGGGGGAGGTCGGGGCGCGTCACGAGCCGGCGCCGCCGGTTCCGGTCGGCGTGACAGCCCGACGAAGGCCCACGCCCGGCGCCGCGCATGGCCGCCGGTTTCAGGATGACACTCCCATGATCCCGTCCTTTCGCGCGCCGGTTCAACCATCTTTTCCGCTGTTTCGGAGCGGCTGGCTGGAGAGCCTGGTTTTTGTTGGCGCCGGTGCCGGAGTGCTGCTGGCGGTGACGTGGTCGGCGTTCAGCGGCCAGTTTTTCGGAGAGGATTTCATCACCCGGTCGCTGTACCTGTCGGCCGGCGGGGACTTTCTGAAGGCGATCTTCACGCCTTTCGGACCGTTCCTGCGGCCGGGGGCGGTGGCCTGGAGCATCGGGACGCAACTGGTCCTGCCCTTTGACCCGTTCGTCCACCACCTCCGCAACTTCCTGTTTTTGCTGGTCATCGCGCTGTTGCTGCATCGCATCCTGTTGCATCTGACCGCGTCGCCGCTGGCCCGGGGGCTCGGGCTGGCCTTGTTCCTGGGCTCAGGAATACAGCTCACTATTGTCGGCTATATCAACTGCATCGACAACATCGGTGCGCTGACCTACGGTCTGGTCACTTTGTTGTTCATCGTGCGTTACCACCAGGGCGGCCGGTGGCGGGACTATGTCGGTGCCCTGCTGTTTTTCCTGCTCAGTAGCTTTTCCCGTGACGCCAACGTCATGTTCCTGTTCGCGCTGGCGGTGTTGATGGCGTTTCAGGCCCGGGAGCGCGGGGCGGGCTGGCAACGCCTTGCGTTGGTGCGGCTGGCGCCATTTGTCGGCATCGTCGTTCTCTATTTCGTGGTGCGGACCGTCGTGGTTGGCCTGCCCGGTCTTGGCAACGGGGTCAGCTATCCCGCCTACGCGCTGCACCTGGACCCGGAGCGCATTTTGCGGCTTTCGGGGGTGTTCATTGGGACTCTGCTCAACCTTTCTTTCAGCGATCCGTCGGTGACCGGGCGGGGTGATCTGTCCTCTTTGCTCGGCTTCTCGGAGTCCGGGCAGAGCGCCTTTCGAATCGGTCTGGTGGCGTTGGGCGGGCTGTTGATGCTGGCGACGGTGGCGCTTGGCCTCAGGGCACGGCCCTGGGCATTGTTCGCCCTGGCCTGGGCCGGGGCCATGCTGCTGCCGGTGTTTCTGATCTCCAACGAGCAGATGTATTACGATTTCGAGCCGCTGGCAGCTTGCGCCCTGCTGCTCGCCATTTCGGTGGACCGGGTGGTGCCGTACCGGCGCTGGCTGGTCCGCGCCTGGGTCCCGGTGGTCGGGGTGATGATGGTGAATGGTATCGCCCACGCCGGCAACGTCAACATTCTGGCCTGGCGAGTCATCGCAAACCAGAATCAGGCGATCATCGATCAGGTGATGGCCCCTCATCGCGGTGAAAAGATCGCGGCATTGACCCTGATTGCCCCGGATCGGACCCGGGCCGACTTTCTCCGCTATCTGGTGGATCCGCCGCTGTCGCCCTCGGGCGACTATCAGGCGCAGTTGAAGGCATTGATGTCGCCCGGGATCCGGTACTTCCGGGTGGTGGAGGAGGCCGGGTATCTGCCGGATCCCGGCGTGCCGCAACCCCATCTGGTCTATCGCCAGGAAGCCGATGGCAAGACCCTGACCCGGGTCCTTGAGCCGGTGTTGTCGCCGGACGCGGTGGTGGTGGTCGCCTTCGCCCCCAACATGGTCAAGGCCGGCACCCACACCCCGCCTCTGACCCTTTGGATGAAGACCACGGTGGTCCGGCCGGGCATGGTGATCGTGTGGAACGGTCAGTTGCTGGCCGCGTCGGTGGACCTCAACCAGAAGGTGGTCAGCACCGTCATCCCGGACTCCCTGCTGGCGGCTCCGGGGGCGGTGTCCCTGATCTTGCGCGATCCCGTGGCCAACCAGGACTCGCCGGCGGTTCGGCTGGAGATCACGCCGTGAACTGTGAACGCGACATTGCTCCTGAGCCGATTCGCACCAGTAAACAAGTGGCTGGCCTGTGCCCTGCATCGGCTGTGCTGATGGTTCGGAAGCTCTGAAAGTCCTGGGATCTCGCCATGGCGGCGGGCAGGGAGTTCCCGTCGTCGGTTGAAACTGACCTTCCTTTTACCCACTTTAGGCAGCAGGGCCGCGGATGGGGGGAATTTCATGGCGTTACGGGCCGAACAGTTAAAGAACGAACTTGTTGACAGAATGCTGCAACAGGTTCGGGAGCGGGTCGGACCCGACCGGGTGGACATGACCTTGCGCTTCGTCCGCCAGTTCTACGCCAATGTTCCGCCGGTTGACATGGTTGCGGCGCCGCCGGAGCGTCTTTACGGGGCGGCGCTGGCGCTGTGGCAGTTCGGGGCGGTGCGCGCGCCCCGGACGCCGTTGCTGCGGGTGTTCAGCCCGCAGATCGACCGGGACAGCTGGCAGTCGACCCATACCGCGGTCGAGGTGGTCAACGACGACATGCCGTTCCTGGTGGAGTCTCTGACCGAGGCGCTGAACCAGGAGGGGCTGACCGTTCATTTGGTGATTCACCCGGTGCTGCGGGGCCGCCGGGACGACACCGGCCGGTTGGTGGAACTCTACGAGCCCGGGATGGCGCCCGCCGATGCGCTGGCGGAATCCTTCGTCCACCTGACCATCGACCGCCTGACCAGCCCGGAACGGGTCGAGGCGGTGCAAGGCCACCTGCTGCGGGTGTTGGGCGACGTCCGGGCGGCGGTGGAGGATTGGCGGGCGATGCGGGCCACCGCGGCCGAGGTCATGGCGGATCTGCGCAGCCGGTCCCGGTCGGAGCCATCCGACGAATTCGTGGAAACCGCCGACTTTCTGGCGTGGCTGGGCGATGACCATTTTACGTTTCTGGGTTATCGGGTCTATCGCTTCGTCGCCGCCGAGGGCCAGGGTGACACCCAAGGGGCGGAGCGGTTGGAGGTTCAGCCGGGCAGCGGGCTGGGGGTGTTGCGGGATCCGGCGGTGGTGGTGTTCGACGGTCTGCGCGACCTGGAGAGCCTGCCGCCCGAGGTCCGCCTGTTCCTGCGCCGGCCCCAGGTGCTGAGCGTGACCAAGGCCAACCGGCGGGCCACGGTCCACCGCGCGGCTCATCAGGATGCGATTTTGATCAAGGCGTTTGGCGATGACGGGGCGGTGATCGGCGAACGGCTGTTCGTCGGTCTGTTCACCTCCGCGGCCTATGCCCGGATGGTACGCGACATTCCGTTCCTGCGGCTCAAGGTGGCGCGGGTCATGGTGCGCGCCGGCTTCAATCCCCAGGGCCATGACGCCCGCCGGCTGCTTCACATTCTGAGTTCGCTGCCCCGCGACGAACTTTATCAGATTTCCGACGACGAACTGTTCGATCTCAGCATGGGGGTGCTGCACCTGCAAGAGCGGCAGCGCGTCGCGCTGTTCGTGCGCGCCGACCCGTTCAAACGCTTTGCCAGTTGCCTCGTGTTCATGCCCCGGGACCGCTACGACACCGCGCTGCGCAAGGTCACGGCCGGGGTGCTGGAACGGGCCTTCGGCGGCACGGTCTCGGCCTACTATATCCAGGTGTCCGACGCGCCGCTGGCGCGTCTGCATGTGATCATCCGCACCACGCCCGAGGCTTTTCCCGCCTATGACGTGCGCGACATCGAGGCGCAACTGGTGGAGGCGGCACAGGGCTGGTCCGACCGGCTGCGTGAGTCGCTGGTCGAGGCGCAGGGTGAAGAGGTCGGGCTGGCCCTGTTCGGACGCTACGCCGAGGCGTTTCCCGGCGGCTATCGCGAGATCGCCTCCCCTGAGACCGCGGTCTATGACATCGGTCGGATCGAGGAGGTGACGGCGGATGGTGGACTCGGCATTACCCTCTACCGGGCGCTGGAGGCCGAAGCCCATCAGGTCCGGTTCAAGCTTTACCACCAGGGCGCGCCGGTGCCGCTGTCGGACATGCTGCCGCTGCTCGAAGCCCTCGATCTTAAGGTGGTGACGGAGCAACCTTTCGCGATTCACCCGGGCGGTGTCGCGACGGTCTGGCTCCATGACTTTGAGGCAATCTCGGGCACCGGTGCCGCCATCGATCTGGACCGGGACCGATTGAAGTTCCAGGACGCCTTCACCCGGCTGTGGACCGGGGAGGCCGAGGCCGATGGCTTCAACCGTCTGGTGCTGCGCGCCGGCCTGAGCTGGCGTGAGGTGGTGATTCTGCGTACCCAGGCGCGATATTTGCGGCAGGCGCGCATCCCGTTCAGCCAGGATTACATGGAAGCGACGCTGGCTGGCCATCCCGAGATTGTCCGGCTGATCGTGGGCTTGTTCCTGCTGCGCCTTGCGCCGGAGCGACCGGCCGGCTGGCAGGCGCGCTCCGACCGGTTGCAGGAGGCGATCGGGGCGGCGATGGAGCATGTGCGCAACCTTGAGGAGGACATGATCCTGCGCCGCTTCGTCAATCTGACCCTGGCGACCCTGCGCACCAATTACTTCCAGGTCGGCGCCGACGGCCGGCCCAAGCCGTATCTGGCGATGAAGCTGGACAGCCAGATCCTTGATGACCTGCCGCTGCCGCGACCGCTGGTGGAGGTGTTCGTCTACAGCCCGCGGGTCGAAGCGATTCACCTGCGCGGCGGCAAGGTGGCTCGTGGCGGCATTCGCTGGTCCGATCGTCGGGAGGACTTCCGCACCGAGATTCTCGGCCTGATGAAAGCCCAGATGGTCAAGAACGCGGTGATCGTGCCGGTGGGTTCCAAGGGCGGTTTCGTGGTCAAACAGCCGCCGTCGGTGACCGCTGGCCGCGAAGCGGCGCTGGCCGAGGGCATCGCCTGCTACCGGACGCTGATCAGCGGTCTGCTCGACCTGACCGACACCCTGGCCGCCGACGGATCGGTGGTGCCGCCGCCCGAAGTGGTCCGGCTCGACGGCGACGACCCCTATCTGGTGGTTGCCGCCGACAAGGGTACCGCCAGCTTTTCGGACATCGCCAACGGGGTCGCCCGCGATTACGGCTTCTGGCTCGACGACGCCTTTGCTTCGGGCGGTTCGGTGGGCTACGACCACAAGAAAATGGGGATCACCGCCCGGGGCGCCTGGGAATCGGTCAAGCGCCACTTTCGCGAGCGTGGGCACGACATCCAGACCCAACCCTTCACCTGTGTCGGCGTCGGCGACATGGCCGGCGACGTGTTCGGCAACGGCATGCTGCTGTCACGCGCCACCCGGTTGCTGGCGGCCTTCAACCACCAGCATATTTTCTGTGACCCCGATCCCGACCCGGCGCTTTCCTTCGAGGAGCGGGCGCGCCTGGCCGGGCTGCCGCGTTCGGCCTGGAGCGACTACGACCCGGCCCGACTGTCGCCCGGTGGTCGGGTCTATGACCGTTCGGCCAAGCTGCTGACCCTGACCCCGGAGATCAAGGCGCGGTTTGCCCTGGAAGCCGACAGCCTCACGCCCAACCAGTTGATTCGCGCCCTGCTGACCGCGGAGGTCGACCTGCTGTGGTTCGGCGGCATCGGGACCTTCGTCAAGGCCCATGACGAAAGCCACGCCGATGCCGGCGACAAGGCCAATGACGCCGTCCGTGTCGATGCCCGCGAACTGCGGGTCCGGGTGATCGGCGAGGGCGCCAATCTGGCCATGACCCAGCCGGCCCGGGTCGAGGCCGCGCTGCGGCGGGGCATCAGGCTGAATACCGATGCCATCGACAACTCGGCGGGGGTCGACTGCTCTGACCACGAGGTCAACATCAAGATTCTGCTTGGGGACGTGGTGGCCTCCGGCGACCTTACGCTGAAACAGCGCAATCAGGTGCTGGTCGACCTGACTGACGAGGTGGCGGCGCTGGTGCTGTCTGACAATTACCTCCAGGTCCAGGCCCTGAGCGCGGCCGAGGCCAACGCCGCGGAACGGATCGATGAGCATGCCCGGTTCATGCGGGCGCTGGAGCGAACCGGAAGGCTTAACCGGGCGGTGGAACGGCTGCCCGACGACGAAGCCCTGGCGGCGCGCAAGAAGGAGCGGCAGGGATTGACCCGGCCGGAACTGGCGGTGCTGCTGGCCTACGCCAAGATCACGCTTTATGACGAACTGCTGGCCTCCGATCTGCCCGATGACCCGTGGATGGCCGGCGACCTCGTCCGCTATTTCCCGCACCGCCTGCACCAACGATTTCCTGAGGCGCTGGCCCGCCACCGGTTGCGTCGGGAGATCATCGCCACCAGCGTGACCAACAGTCTGGTCAATCGGGCCGGGCCGGCCTTCGTTCGGGAGATGATCGACAAGACCGGGGCGCAGCCCGGCGACATTGCTCGTGCCTATGCGGTTGTCCGCGAGGTCTTCGGCCTCCGGCCGCTGTGGCAGGAGATCGAGGACCTGGACGGGACGGTGGCGGTGGCGTGCCAGATCACCTTGATTCAAGAAACCCAGGGTCTGTTGGAACGGGCGGTGGCGTGGTTTTTGGGCCACGGTCGCCAGCCGCTGGACATCGCGGCGGAAATCCGCGGCCATCGCCCGGGTCTCGAGGCCCTCGACCATGGTCTCGAAGACCTGCTTGGGGCCGGAGAGCGGGTGGTGCTGGCCGAACGCATCGCCGGCCTGACCGGGCGCGGCGTTCCCGCGGGTCTCGCGCGTCGGGTCGGATTGCTACCGGTGCTTGCACCGGTCATGGATGTGGTGCGAATCGCCACGGCCCGGAATGCCGGAATTACGGCGGTGGCGGGTATCTATTACCAGTTGGGCGAACGTTTCGGCCTCAACTGGCTAAGACGGCGGGCGCAGAGGATTCCCGCCGGTGACCATTGGCAGTTCCAGGCGGTCAACGCCATGGTCGACGACCTTCACGGCCAGCAGACCGACCTGACCTGGCGGGTGATGGAGGGGATGGCCATGGAGGGCGGTGATCCCGGGACCGCGACCGGGGTCATCGACCGCTGGAGCCAGGGCCGTCAGGCCGCGGTGGACCGGGTTGCCCTGCTGCTGGCGGAACTGCGCGCTGTTCCCGACCTGGACCTGGCCCGGCTGGCGGTGGCGAGCCGGCAGATCAGAGCCCTGACCGGAAGTTGATGGCGTCGTGATTGCAGAAAAAAGCGTCATCGGCCCGTCCCAACCGGAGAACCGGCCGTAGAAGCGACTGCCAGCCGCTTCTACGGTTCGCGGATGCCGGCGGACGATGGCAAGTGTCGGAAGGCTCGGGCAATTAAGATGACGGCAATCGTAAGGAGGTTTTAATTATCCTTGTTTTAATTATCCTTAAGGTAAGCGATGACGTCGGATCGATCTTCAGGCTTGCTGACTCCGGCAAAATCCATCTTGGTGCTGGGAAGTACCGCTTCCGGCCGTTTGAGAAACCGGTCAAGGTTATCCTCGGTCCAAATAATATTCATATTTTTCATTGCGGTTGAATAGATAAAGTCCGGATTATCAGCCGAACGATGATTGACTATACCATGCAGGCTGGGTCCAAACCAATTTTTGTTTTCCTTGGGCAGGTAGTGACAGGTCATACAAACCCTTCGGTAGACCTTTTTTCCGTTTGCGGCGTCCTGAGCATGCGCACTGCCGCTGAACGTCACCGCCGCGATCAGAAGCGACTGGACGATTGCTGAGCCTGTTTTCATGGCGGGTATTCCATCGGGTATTTTGATCGGAGGTTGTTTTCAATCAGCCAGTGGCTTGTCGGTGGCTGCCAAGGCCGGCTGCATCCTACCGGCCACCGGCATTGCAGATTCGGTCGACTGTCCGTCCGACCAGACCCGACCCGACCCAAGGTTCACTCCGGCGCCACCATCAATTTTGCCGGGACTGCTTTTCATAGGCCACGGCTCCTGTCGGGGCGGAGAATCGTTCGGCCCCCGAGTAACCACGAGGGGCGGCACCGTGTCGGTGACTTGGTCACGGTCTCGGTGCCGGATCCGCGAGGGCCTGCCAGTTGGAAATTGCAAAGCATACACGCTAAGGCCGTCGCCAACCGCAGGTCCTCGCCGGATCGAAAAAATTCCCTATGAAATCAGCAACATAGCGCGAAACGTGGCGAATCCCGGCCTTACCGCGGGGGCGCGGTGGGATGGGCCAGGGCGGCGCCGGGCCAGGATCGGGGGGCGGCCCGGACGTATTGGGGTGGGTAGGCGATCTCGGTCCCGAGGGCCAGGGCGGCGTGCCAGACCCAGCGGGGATTGTCGAGGAAGCCCCGGCCGATGGCCACCAGATCGGCTTCGCCTTCCGCGATCACGGTATTGGCCTGATGGGGATCGGCGATCAGGCCGACGGCGCGCACGGTCAGCCCGGTTTCCCGTCGGATGCGCTCGGCCAGGAACACCTGATAGCCCGGTCCCACCGGGATCGGGGCGCTGGGGACCACCCCGCCGGACGAGACGCAGACGTAATCGATGCCTTCGGCCTTGAACGCCCGGGCGTAGGTCACGGCCTCGTCGGCGGTGAAGCCGCCGTCCAGCCAGTCGGTGGCGCTGATTCGGATGCCCAGTGGCCGGTCCGCCGGCCACACCGCCCGCACCGCCCGGATCACCGCCAGGGGGAAAGCCATGCGATGCTCGAGGCTGCCGCCATAGCCGTCGGTCCGGTGGTTGGACAGCGGTGACAGGAACTGGTGCAGCAGATAGCCGTGGGCCGAGTGAATCTCGATGGTGTCGAAGCCCGCCCGCACCGCGCGGCCGGCCGAGTCGGCAAAAGCCTGGACCAGTCGGTCCAGGTCGGTCCCGGTCAACTCCCGCGGTGCCGGCCAACCGGCATCGAAGGGCAACGGCGACGGCGCCACGGTTTCCCAGCGACCGGTCTCCGCCGGGCCGTTGCCGTGCCACGGCTGCGCCGAGGCGGCCTTGCGGCCGGCGTGGCCCAGTTGGACCGCGATCCGGCTGTTGCCAAAGCCTTTCAGTGCTGCCACCAGCCGGGTGAAGGCGGCCTCGCTGGCGTCGTCGTAAAGACCGAGGCAACCCGGCGAAATACGGCCTTCTGGGGCGACCCCGGTGGCCTCGATCACGATCAGGCCCGGACCGGAAGCCGCGAGCGCGCCATAATGCTGAAGGTGCCAGTCCCGGGCGCAGCCCTCCACCGCGCTGTACTGGCACATGGGGGCCACCACCACCCGGTTGGGCAGGGTCAGGCCGCGCAGGGTGATCGGCGAAAACAGAGGCGGATGGGTCATGATCCAGTTCCTCAGTATAGAAAGCGGGAATTGATCGCGGGGACCATACCGGCTTCGTGGCCGCCATGACCAGGAGCGTTGATCGGGTCCCTGATATCGCCAAACAGCGAGCCGTCGTGGTCCGGCGGGATCAAGCCGCGGCCAGCGCCGAGGTGACGACGGCACCCAGGACCACCACCAGCCAGGGCTGGACCTGCCACAGCAGCGCCATCAGGGCGGCGAGCCCGATGGCGAAATCCTGCGGACCGAAGATGGCCCCGGTCCAGACCGGAGTGTAAAGCGCGGCCAGCAGCAATCCCACCACCGCGGCGTTGACCCCCTTCAGTACCGACTGGACCGAAGGCCGCTGCCTCAACCCCTGGCAGTAAGGCAACAGCCCGACCAGCAGCAGAAATGACGGCAGATAAAGTGCCGAGAGGCAGATCAGGCCGCCGGCCCAGCCATACGGCCACGGTTCGAGGAAACTGCCAAGATAGGCCGCAAAGGCGAACAGCGGCCCCGGCATTGCCTGTGCCGCGCCGTATCCCGCCAGGAACAGGTCATTGCCGATCCATCCGGGTGCGACCACCTCGTCCTGCAACAGCGGCAGCACCACATGGCCGCCGCCGAAAACCAGCGCACCGGATCGATAGAAGCTGTCCATCAGGGCAAGGGTATGATTGCCGGTGGTGGCGACCAGCAGCGGCAGGCCGAACAGCAGGACGCCGAAGGCCAGCAGCGCCGCCGTCGACAGGCCGCGTCCGAACCGGACGGCGATGGGCGCACCGCCATGAGGCTTGCCGGGATCGCCCCTCAGCCAGCACCAGCCGATCAGCCCGGAGAGCACGATCGCCCCAATCTGGCCCAGGGTCGACGGGACCGCGAGAACCAGTAGGGCGGCGCCGGCGGCCAGGGTGAGATGCGGCCGTCCGGGGCACAGGCTGTAGGCCATGCCCCAGACCGCCTGGACCACCACCGCCACCGCGACGATCTTGACGCCATGCAGCCAGGCCGCGTCGCCCAGGGGACCCAGTGCGGCGATACTGGCGGCAAAGGCCATCAGCGCCAGGGCCGAGGGCAAGGTAAAGCCGAGCCAGGCCGCCAGCGCGCCCGGCAGGCCGGCGCGCAGAATGCCGAGAGTCATGCCGACCTGACTGCTGGTGGGGCCGGGCAGGAACTGGCAGAGCGCCACCACGTCGGCATAGGCGGCCTCGTCAAGCCAGCGGCGGCGTTCGACGAATTCCCGCCGGAAGTATCCCAGATGGGCGAACGGCCCGCCAAACGAGGTGCATCCCAGCCTCAGGAACACCAGAAAGACCTCAACCGCCGCCTTCCGGGGTGGCTCTTGGGGGCTCTCGAGGGGACAGGTCATCATGTCGTTGTCCCGTCGCGATGGCCGGCGGCAATTCTCACAGGGTCGGGGGAACCGTCCAAGCATCGCCAAGCATGTCGGGAGGGCGGCTCCGACCAGGGGAAAAGCCGATCCGGTCGCGCGCGTGCGGCTTGCGCCAGGCCGCGAGAACCGGTAGGTGATGCCATCGTGGATCCCGTTGCCGGGCCCTGGCGGCCGTCGTCGGCGACCAACGGACCGGTAGCGCCGCGGAGGCCCGGTGGCGAGGGAAGCCGGCGCCGTGTACACTCGGTCGCCCCAGGGGGGCTCCGCCGCTCCCGTCCTCCTCTTTCGAAAAGGAAATTGTCCCGTGAATCTCGTGTGGTTGCCCAATGCCAGTGGGATGCTGACGACGTGCTGCCGTGGTTGCGTCCTGACCGTGGGCCAACGTGATGGCCGCTGGCAGTGGGCTGCGGCGGTGGCCGGCAAGGCGGTTCGCGAGGGGACCGCTCTGACGGTGGCCGCGGCCAAGACCGACGCCATCGCCGCAGCGGTCGCCATCGCCGCAGCCGGTGCCGAAGCGGCGGCGACCGCGGCCGTGACCGCTACGGTGGCGGACCTGGAATAGCCGGACTTACAGAATCGATCGCACGACGCCGCCCTCGACCCGCAAGGCACTGCCGTTGGTGGCGGAAGCCAGAGGACTGGACACATAGGTCACCATCGCCGCGACTTCGTCAACGCTGGCAAAGCGTTTGATCAGGGAATTGGGGCGCAAAGTGGTGAAGAAATCCCGTTCGATTTCCACCGGAGTCTTGCCCTGGGCGTCGGCATTGTCTTTGATGAACTGCTCGACACCTTCGGAACGGGTCGGGCCGGGAAGCACGCTGTTGACCGTGACCGCGGTTCCGGCGGTCAGTTCGGCCAGCCCGCGGGCGATGGCGAGCTGTGCGGTCTTGGTCATGCCGTAGTGGATCATTTCGGGCGGGGTGGCAACGCCCGATTCGCTGGAAATGAAGATGATCCGTCCCCAGTTGCGGGCCAGCATGCCGGGCAGGTAGTGGCGGCTCAGCCGGATTCCCGACAGCACGTTGACCTCGAAGAAATGAAACCAATCTTCGTCGGGAATATCGACGAAGGGCTTGGGCTGGTAAATGCCGAGATTATTGACCAGGATATCGACCTCGGGGATCGCGCCGATGGCGGTTCCGACGCCGTCCCGGGTGCCCAGATCGGCCGCCAGCGGAGTCAAATCGGCGTCGGGGACCTCGTGGCGGATCGTCGTCAGCGCCTGTTCCACTCGCTCGGCGGTCCGGCCGTTGACCACGACCCGGGCGCCTTCGCGCGCCAGCGACCGGGCAATCGCCAGACCAATGCCGCCGCTCGAGGCGCTGACCAGCGCCCGCTTGCCGGTAAGGTGCAGATCCATGGGATGACCTCTCCAGAGTCAGAGAAAGATTTCCCTGAACATATGAAGTCCGATGGTCCGTTGTTCAACCGGGGCGGTTCTTTGGCATCCGACCGGCGGCAGTCCGTCGGGACGGAGTCCCGGACCCGGTTGCGGTGGCATCGGGCCGGCCGTCCGGTGGGCGTGGCGTAACGCCGCAGGGCGTGGCACAATGTCCAATTGATGGCATCGGCGGTCCGGCGGCGGGGGCCGGGGTTCCGATCAGGGTTCCTTGTGCCGGATTCGTCATTCCCGATTCATCGTCCCGGATTCATCGTAAACGAGAGTCTCTTGCCCAACCCCGTCGCCGATCCTCCACCCGAGTCCAACGGTCCCCAAGGGAACGACCGCCTCGCCATGCTGAAGCGGTCGTTCCGTCATCGTAACTACCGGCTGTTTTTTGCCGGGCAACTGGTGTCCCTGGTGGGCACCTGGATGCAGACGGTGGCGCAGTCGTGGCTGGTTTATCGCCTGACCGGGTCGCCGGCGCTGCTTGGTCTGGTCGGCTTTGCCAGCCAGATTCCGATTCTGCTGCTGGCGCCCATCGGCGGCGTCATCGCCGATCGCTGTTATCGCCGGCACATCCTGCTGGTGACCCAGGCGACCTCCATGGCGCTGGCCTCGCTGCTGGCGTTCCTGACGCTTTCGGACCGGGTTCAGGTTTGGGAGGTGTTCGTGCTGGCTGCCCTGCTGGGGCTGGTCAATGCCTTCGACATTCCGGCGCGTCAGGCTTTTGTGGTGGAAATGGTCGGGCGCGAGGATCTGCCCAACGCCATTGCGTTGAACTCCTCGATGTTCAACGGCGCGCGGTTGGTCGGGCCGGCGGTCGCCGGCCTGATGGTGGCGGCGGTGGGTGAAGGCTGGTGCTTCCTGTTCAACGCCGCGAGTTTCCTTGCGGTGCTGGGGGCGTTGCTGGCGATGCGCCTGCCGGCCCGGCCGCCCGGCGGTGCCACCGGCAAGGTGCTGGTTCAGGTGGTGGAGGGACTGGTTTACGTCGCCCGAACCGGTCCGATCCGGTCGCTGCTGCTGTTGCTCGGGCTGTCGAGCCTGACCGGAATGTCCTACGTGGTGCTGATGCCGGTGTTCGCCGACCGCATCCTTGGCGGTGGCCCGCTGACGCTGGGGGTGCTGATGAGTTCCGCCGGTTTCGGCGCGTTGTTGGGGGCACTGACCCTGGCCATGCGCCGGGAGTTGCGGGGCATCAGCACCTGGATCGCCAATGGCAGCCTGGGATTCGGCCTGGGTCTGACCCTGTTCGCGTGGTCATCGAATTACTGGCTGTCGGTGGTGCTGCTGGTTGGGGTGGGCTATGCCATGATGATCCAGATGGCCTCAACCAACACGCTGGTTCAGGCAATGGTGCCCGATGCCTATCGGGGGCGCGCCATGGCCGCCTATTCGATGATGTTCATGGGCATGGCGCCGCTGGGGGCGTTGCTGGCCGGGATGGCCGCCGAGCACACCAGCGCACCCATGGCGGTCACGATGGGCGGCGGGGCGTGTATCGTGGGGGCGCTGCTGTTCCGGCGCGGCCTCGCCACCCTCAGGGTCGAGGCAAGACGGCTGGTGCGTGCCCAGGCCGCGCTTCATGCCGCCGCCGATCAGGCACCATGACGAGGCGGGGACGGCGGAGGTTATCCCGGCGTCATCCGATCCAATCGCGCAACCGATACCAGCCCATGGCCGCCACCAGCGCCGGGCGCCGCCACCAGCGGCCACCGGGGAAGGGGGTGTGGGGGATGCGGGCCAGGACCTCGAAGCGTTCGGGATTGCCCGCCACCGCTTCGGCCAGCACCGTGCCGGCCAGCGCGGTGAACGCCAGGCCGTGGCCGGAATAGCCGTGAGCGAAGAGCGTGGCCGGTCCCAGCCGGCCGAAATGGGGCAGGCGGTTGCGGGTCATGGCCACGGTGCCGCTCCAGCAACAGTCGATCCCGACTCCGCGCAGCTGAGGGAACACGGTGGCAAGGCGCCGCCGGCCCGCCCATCGCGCACCGGGTTGTGGCACCTGGCCGTAGCTGACGCCGCCGCCGAACATCAGCCGGTGGTCGGGGGTGCGGCGGAAGTAGCGGATCGTAAAGGTCAGGTCGCACACCGGCAGGTCCGACGGCACCAGAGCGGCAGCGGTGTCGGCGCCCAGCGGCTCGGTAACGACCAGCGTGGTCTGCACCGGCATGATGATGCGGTCCATGGCCGGGGCCAGGGGCGGCGGCCCGCCGTTGGTGGCCACCACCAGCCAGCGGGCGCGGACCCGGCCGTGGCCGGTGGTGACGCTCGGGCCGCGGCGGTGGTCGCCCGGGTCGAGTCCAGTGACGGCGGAGCCTTCGAACAGCCGAACCCCGGCCTGTACCGCTGCGGTGGCCAGCCCCAGGAGGTAGTTAAGCGGATGCAACTGCCCGCCGTCCTCGTCGAGCAGGCCGCCGCAATAGGCGGGAGAGGCCACCTGTGCCCGCATCTCGTCCCGGTCGAGCCGCCGCAGGTGCGGGTAACGGCAGGATTCGGTCCACTCCCGCTGCCAGGCGGCGATTTCGTCCAGATGCCGCGACCGACTGGCGGCGTAGATCAGACCCCGGCGCAGGTCGCAGGCGATGGCGTGGCGGTGGATGCGCCCGCGCAGGATGGCCTTGGCGTCTTCGGCCATGGCCCACAGCGCGCGGGCGTCGGCCGCGCCCACCAGGGCGGTGATTTCGGCCAGATCCGGGTTGAAGCCGGAATGAATCTGGCCGCCATTGCGGCCCGAGGCGCCCCAACCCACCTGTTCGGCTTCGAGCAGCACCGTGTCGAAGCCACGTTCGGCCAGGGCCAGGGCGGCGGTGACACCGGTCAGGCCGCCGCCGACCACGCAGACCTCGCAATCGAGATCACCCGCCAGCGGCGGCCGGCAGTCGCGGTGGTTGGCAGTGGCGGTGTACCAGGACGGAACCGGGGGTTGGAACACGGACCCGATCATGCCGTCGGGCCGGAAGCAGGACTCGTGACCGGGTTCATTCGTCTATTACTTCCACATCCACCTGAACCAGCAACTTTTGGTTGGCGCCGCCGAAGATGACACCCCGCACGGGACTGACGTCATCGAAGTCGCGGCCCCAGGCAATGGTGATGAAGTCGGCATCCACCAACCGGCCGTTGGTCGGACAGAGATCAAGCCAATGGTCGCCCCCGCACCAGGCCGAGAGCCAGGCATGGCTGACATCGGCACCGACCAGCCGCGGCCGGCCCGGCGGGGGCAGGGTGCGCAGATAGCCGCTGACATAGCGCGCCGGCAGACCAAGGGCGCGCAGGCAACCGATGGCGAGATGGGCAAAGTCCTGGCAGACCCCGCGCCGTTTGGCCAGCACCTCGGCCAGCGGCGTCGCCACCGTGGTTGCGGTGGGGTCGAAGGCGAAATCGGTATTGATGCGGCGGTTGAGATCGATCAACGCCTCGGCGATCGGCCGATCGCGGACGAACGAGGGCCGGGCGTAGTCGGCCAGGTCGGCGGTGGTTCTGATCAGGGTGCTGTCGAACACGAACTGACCGATGGCGGTGGCCTCGTCGGCACCGGCCAGCGCCGGTGCCAACAGCCGCAATTCGCCCCAAGGTGGCGTTCCGGCGGCGGCGAAGGGCGGCGGCGGCCGGACCTCGACCTCGATCTCGCTGGCGACCTCGAGCCAGCCATGGGGCTCCTGCACCGCGACATAGGAGACCGGATTGCCGAAATAATCGCTGAAATCCCAGCGCACCGCCGGCGTCGGCGTCACGGTGAGCAGGCTGCGCCGGCAGCGTTGCCGGGGATGGCTGCGGGTCGCCAGATGGACGAGATGGTGCGACACCGGCACATCCTCGCCATAGTCATAGCGGGTCCGGTGCCGGGCGCGATAGCGGACCGCGGCCCCGGACGGCGGCAGCGCCGGAGGGGAGGGCGGCGGCGCCGGGGGGGACGGCGGCGCCGGGCGGTCAGGCCGATCGGGCGAAGGCATGGCTGAAAAAGGCATGGGCCAACAGGTTGGAGACTTCGGGCAGGGTCGCCGCCAGAGTGTCGAGGGTGGTCCGCAGCAACATCGGGTTTCGTACCAAATCCGGTTGCCCGAGCGCCGTCAGCCCGGTTTCGACGATGCGAAGGGCGTTGGCCATGGGGTTGTGGGTGGGCGTGCCCAGCTTGGCCCCGTCAGCCAGTTCGGCCAGCCGGTCGCGCAACAAGGCGAGTTGGAAGGACAGGGATCGCGGGTTGTCCGGTTCGACCAGCAGCAGTTGCAGCACCGGACCACGCTGTACCGCGGCAAAGTAACGGGAACGGTAGGTCATAAAACTTTCGGCCAGTTCCAGCATGACTTCAAGGGTCGCGGCCTGGCGGTTGTCTTCGGACCACAGGACTTCGGTGACCCGCAGGCCGCGCATCATGCTGACCATCCGGGAGGCCCGCTCCAGCCGCCGGCCGGTGGTCAGGAAGCGCCAGCCGGGACCGCGGGTCATGCTTTCCTGTTCCAGCCCGAACAGCGCCGACAGGCTGGTGACCAGCTCGTCCAAGGGCTCCAGCACCGCCACGCCCTCGGGGGCGCTCTGGTGCGGGCGGCTTTCGCGATCGATTTGAATGATCACCCGCCACATATCCCGGGACAGCCGGTCGCGAACGCTGTGGGCGGCCCGGTAGACCCGCTGGACATTGGCGCGCAGGCTGGTGGGATGGTCGGGGTCGAAAATGGCGGCACGAAGCGCCGGCAGGATCTCGCGGGTCGAAGCGTCGGCGGAGCCCAGTTCGGCCGGAATCATGCCGTTCCAGACCAGCAGGCGCAGCAGCGCCGCCAGTTCGTCGCTGGCTCCGGGCACGTCGCCCTCGATCAGCCGGGTTGAGGTGCCGCGCAGCAGCCGCACCGCGCCGTCACAGCGTTCGGCGTAGCGGCCGAGCCAGAACAGGCCATCGGCGACCCGGCTGGGCAGGTCGCCCACCATTGGCTTGGCCTCTCCGGTCTTCGGCTCCACCGGCCGCGGGTCGCCACGGGCGCCGGTGGCGCGGAAGGACACGATCTGGTGGTGGCGTTCGGACGGCAGGACCCAGGTGTCCTTGCTGCCGCCGCCGCTGTGCATCGACACCACCAGCCGCCCGGGCTCGGGGGCGACCCGGGTCAGGCCGCCGGGCATCACCGCGTAACCGGAGCCGACGGCGGCGGCGAACACCCGCAGCACCACATGATGCGCCTGGAGGCCGCGGCCCTGCCATACCGGCGCGGTGGAAAGCGTGATCTGCTCCTGGCCGACATAATCCCAGGGTCGTTGACGCAGGCGCCTCCGGAGCGTGTCCTTTTCGGCCGCGGCGAGCTTGGGGCCAAAGATCGGGTCGAGCACCACGTCCCGGTTGGCGCCCTTGATCACCAGATGGTCGAGCCGGTCCAGGACGAAGGCCAGTTCGGCCTCCTGGCCGCACCACCACGAGGCCAGGGTCGGCAGGCGCAGCTCCTCGCCGAGGACGTGCCGGCACAGGGTGGGCAGAAACGACTTGCAGGACATGGATTCCATCAGGCCGCTGCCCAGCGCGTTCGCCACCACCACGGTTCCGGCCCGCACCGCCTGGAGCAGGCCGGCAACCCCGAGTGAACTGTCGGCGCGCAGTTCCAGCGGGTCACAGAAATCGTCGTCGAGCCGCCGCAGGATCACGTTCACCGGCTCCAGGCCGGAGAGGGTCTTGAGGAACACCCGCCGGTCGCGCACCGCCAGATCCTCGCCCTCAACCAGGGTGATGCCAAGCTGGCGGGCCAGATAGGCATGCTCGAAATAGGTCTCGGTATAGGGACCCGGAGTCAGCAGCACCACCCGCGGCGTATCGACACCAGGGGCCAGTGCCGAAAGGGACTCCCGGAAGGCGACGAAAAAGGGGTTCAGCCGCTCGACCTGACAATAGCGGTAGGTCTCGGACAGCACCTGACTGACCACCGAGCGGTTTTCCAGGGCATAGCCGGCGCCCGACGGCGTGTTGGTGCGGTCGCCCAGCACCCACCAGCGGCCGTCATCGCCGCGCGCCAGATCCACGGAATAGAAATGGAGATACTGGCCACCGGGTACCGAGACCCCATGGCAGGGGCGGCGGAACGACGGGTCGGCATAGATCAGCGAGGCCGGCAGCCGCCCGGACCGGATCAGGGTCTGCGGCCCGTAGAGGTCGGCCAGCAGGGCGTTGAGCAGTTGGGCGCGCTGCATCACGCCGGTTTCGATCTGGCGCCACTCGTCGCCGGTGATCAGCAGGGGGATCAGATCGAGCGGCCACGGCCGCTCGATGCCCTGGGGATCGCCATAAATATTATAGGTAACGCCGTTCTGGCGCAGCAACCGCCGCGCGCCCTCCCAGCGTTCGATCATCTGGTCGGGATAGATCGGCCCCAGGCTGCTCAGGAACTGCTTCCAATGAGGCCGCATGCGCCCCTGACCCGTCACCATCTCGTCGTAGGGCGAGACTGACCGGTCATAGGGGAGCTCGCAACCGGCTTCGTGCTCGGAAGGCACGCTGGCCGCGGCGGCGGTGCGGGGAGAGACGGCGTCAGGTTCAGGCAAGGTTTTCGGTCACTGAAAAATTTGTCACGGAGATAGAGGGAGTTGGAAGGCGACACGAACATATGCACGCGCCTGAGCCGGGATCCCTCGGGCCGTACCACGCCAGAGTATGCCCTAACCGCTGTTGCCGAACCAGCCTCTTCGACGTGACGTTTGCGGTAACGTCATGTGCGCCGTGACCGCCGGCGTCACGCTCGACAACGGCCTGATGGTTGTCTATTCTGGATACGGGACAGACCGCAGGCTGGGGGCTGGAATGTATCGCGACAACTCGCTGATGCCCAAAGAGGCGCTTCGTCTCGCCGCGCTGGGGATTCTCCTGGACGGTGGTGCGCGGCCCTATGGGGAACTGGCGTCGGCGGTTCGGCATTTCACCGGGCGTATCGTCGGCCCGTCCCTCGACCTGATGGGCAGCTCCCTGGAAATGCTGCGCCTGGAAGGATTAATTGACGCCGTTGACGCCGTCGAAACGGCCGCCGGGATGGACGACACGGTCCGGCTGGCGATCACCCCTGCCGGCCGGCAGGCGTTCGAGACCCTGATGCGGGCCAATGTCCGGGCGCCGTCCTCGGATGGCATCAACAAACTCGTGGTGGCGCTGAAACTGCGTTTCCTGCATCTGCTCTTGCCCCCGGCGCAACGGGAACAAGTGGATGGCCTGCTCGGGCTCTACGAAGCGGAACTGGCCCGGCTCAATGATCTGGCCCGCCACCATGCCGACGATCCCGGCCTGCTGGCGGCATGGCTGAAGCACGACATCGAGCAGGTCAGGGCGCGGCTGACCTGGTTCGACACGGTGGTCCGGCAGCTTCAGGGCTGAGGGCGGCGGCGACCAAAAAAAAGCGGGCATGACTCCCGGTCGATCGTGTACAGTCTGCCCGCGTGATCCACAACTCTGCCGTTTGCCATGGCCCCCAAGCTTTCCGAAGAAGATATGGAAGACCGCCTGCGTCTCGAGTTCGTGGACGATGCTCGCGACCGGCTCCAGCGCATGTACGAAACCGTCGAGCGGGTGGGGAAGGGGAGTCTCTCCGCCGTTCAGGGAATCTCGGGACTTTCTATGGAGGCGCATAACCTCAAGGGCTGCGGAACCGCGTTTGGCTATCCGGCGGTGAGTCTGGTTGCCCATCGCCTGGAAGATTACATCACCGGCCTCAGCGCCCTGAACGAACGTCATATCGTCGATATCGACACCTATCTCGACCGGGCCTCGGCGCTGGTCGAACGCTCCGAACAGCCCGATCTGGCCGAAACCAACCAGATTCTGCGGGCGCTGCCGGTCCGCTACATCTTCGACGTAAAGGATGTCGAAGTCCACAATGTCGAGGTGATGCTGGTGACGCCGTCCAAGGTGGTGGCGCGCAAGGTCAGCATGGAACTGGCGGCCTGTGGCTACCGACCGATCCGGGTTCAGGATCCCATCGAGTCGATCAGTCTTGCGGTGCGGATGCCGCCGGATATGCTGATTGCCTCAATGGTGATGGACGGGTTGTCGGGTCTTGATGTGATCAGGGGCCTGAAGGCGATGTCCGTGACCCGCAAGGTGCCGATGGCGTTGCTCACCAGCCTCGATCCGGACGATGCGGTGCTCAAGGAAATCCCGGCCGGGGTCGGGGTGATCCGGCTGGGCCCAAACTTCTCCGAGGACGTGGCCGCGGTCATCACCCGCTTCAACCTGGGATAAGGGGGGGGCGGCTTGGCTTCCCGGTTTCGCCCGATAAAAGAAGCGGTTTTGTGGTGCGCCCCGATGGCGCGAGTATCCAGCGGAGGGAGGATACACCCGGAGAATTGTCGATTGCTCTGGTCGCTGACGAGCGTTTTGGCCGGGCAACTGGCTGGATCGAAGCCTCGTGACGAAGGCCGCCTTGGGCGGTTGAGCGATCCGACGGGCCGTAACGTGAGTGAAGCCTGAGCAGGCCTCGAAAGTTGGGATGCGGATGCCGACTCGCCCACAAAACGAGGAAGGTCGCACGGATGGGGAAGAAATCGACGGGCGCACCCATTCGATCCGCCGGGGTACTGGGCACAGCACGCCGGAAAGGAGACACGGGTAACGGGGGAGACCCGTTCGGTCGGAGGTCGCGGCTTCAACGTCGCCTTGGGCGACGGATCGGGCGGGAGTCGGCACACCGTTTCGCCCCTTCCGGTGCCACGATTTGCGGCACAAATACGCCATTGACCAGCTTCGGGCCGGCCGGGATATCTACGATCTGAGCCGGCACCTGGGGCACAGCAGCGTCAAGACCACAGAGATATATCTCGGCCACGTCTCGGGAGGCTTGGCACAAAATCCGGCACAGGAGCGGCGGTTATCCAGTCGGTTGCGGCCGGCCGGATACCTTGGCAGCCATGAAAAAGTCGTTGCTAATCAAGCAACTGGCGGAGGGAGGGGGATTCGAACCCCCGATAGGAGTTTAAGCTCCTATAACGGTTTAGCAAACCGCCGCCTTCAGCCGCTCGGCCATCCCTCCCCGGTTTGGTCTGCGGGTCCGAAGACCCTGACCACCGGATTTCCATCGGCGGTTCTTTTCTACCGGCTTGGCGCGCGCGCTGTCAACACGGCAGTCGAAGCCTGCCCGGGGGCGGGAGCTGAGATTGTCGAGAGCACAAGGCTGGCACCGACGCGCGCAACGGGCTATGCTCTGACGCATGAGCGAGATCGACCAAACAAACCTGACCGACCGGGCCGAGGCGCCCGCCGCTGCCCTCGAGCCCGGGGCGGAGGCACGCTGGTTCGGCTTTACCGCGGTGGACCCGACCGAAAAGGCCGGGCTGGTGCGCGCCGTGTTCGACAGCGTTGCGGGTCGCTATGACCTGATGAACGACCTGATGTCGCTGGGCATCCACCGACTGTGGAAGGCCGCGCTGATGGAACTGGTCCGGCCCCGGCCGGGCATGGTGCTGCTGGACGTGGCGGGCGGCACCGGCGACATCGCGTTGCGCTTTCTCGAGCTGGGCGGCGGCCATGTCCATGTCTGCGACATCAACGAATCGATGCTGCGGGTCGGTCGCGACCGCGCCATCAACCGGGGCACGCTGTCCGGTATCGACTGGGTGACGGCGGATGCCGAGCGGCTGCCCATCGCTTCCCGTTCGGTGGATGCCTATACCATCGCCTTCGGGCTGCGCAACGTTTCGGGTATCGATGCCGCGCTGGCCGAGGCGCGCCGGGTGCTGAAGCCGGGCGGGCGCTTCTTCTGCCTGGAATTCAGCCATGTGGTGCTGCCGCTGCTGCGCGAGGTTTATGACGCCTACTCTTTCGGGGTGCTGCCCAGGCTTGGCGGGATCGTTGCCGGTGACGGGCCGGCCTATCGCTATCTGGTCGAAAGCATCCGTCAGTTCCCCGAACAGGAGCGTCTGGTTCAGCGGATCGCCGCGGCCGGGTTTGGCCAGGTGCGCTACCGAAACCTGACCGGCGGCATCGCCGCCATTCATTCCGGTTGGCGCCGGTGACGGTGCTGCCCGGCTGGCGCCCATGACGGCGCTGGGGCGGGCGGTGCCCTTACCGGCCTCGGCACGGCCCTTTCCGGGGACCCCATGATTCGCATCGCGCGCAACCTTAGCCGTCTGTTCGTCATCATACGAACGCTGGCCCGGCACGACGCCCTGTTCCTCCATGAAGTGCGCGACACCCAACCGGGGCTGGCACTGATCGGGCGGCTGATCTCGAAACGGAACGTTCCCGGCCGCCCCGGCCAGCGGCTGGCGGCGGCGCTCTCGGGGTTGGGACCGACCTTCATCAAGCTGGGACAGGCGCTGTCGACCCGCTCGGATCTGGTGGGAGAGGAGATCGCGGCCGATCTTGCCGATCTCCAGGATCGGTTGCCGCCCTTTCCCGGCGAGGACGCCGTCGCCATCATCGAAAGCCAGTTGGGCAAGCCCCTCGACCGGCTGTTCGCCAGTTTTGACCGGATATCCATCGCCGCCGCCTCCATCGCCCAGGTTCATTTCGCCGTGACCATCGAGGGGGCTGAGGTGGCGGTCAAGGTGTTGCGCCCGGGCATCGAGTACTCGTTCCGGCGTGACATCGACCTGCTCTACTGGCTGACCGAACTGGCCTTGCGCGTTCAGCCGCGGTTGCGCCGGCTGCGGCCGCTCGAGGTGGTCGAGATGTTCGAGCGCACCACCCATATCGAGATGGACCTGCGCATGGAGGCCGCGGCGGCCTCGGAACTGGCCGGCAACTTCAAGGACGATCCCTGGTTCAAGGTGCCCCATGTGGATTGGGACCGCACCGCCCAGCATGTTCTGACCCTGGAACGCATCCGCGGCATCAAGGTGGACGAGGCCGAACAGCTGCGCGAGGCCGGGCACGACCCGGACCAGGTGATGGCCATCGCCTCCGCCGCCTTTTTCAATCAGGTCTTTCGCGACGGCTATTTCCACGCCGACCTTCACCCCGGCAACCTGTTCGTCAACGACAGCGGCGGCGTGACCGTGGTCGATTTCGGCATCATGGGCCGGCTGGATCGCACCACCCGCTATTATCTGGCCGACATGCTGCTGGGCTTCCTCACCGGCGACTATCGGCGGGTGGCGCTGGTCCATTTCGAGGCCGGTTATGTCCCGGCCAACCAGTCCCTGGAAATGTTCACCCAGGCCGCCCGCTCCATCGGCGAACCGCTGCTCAACAAGCCGCTCAACGAGATTTCGGTGGGCCGGCTGCTCGCCCAGCTTTTTGCCGTCACCGAGCAGTTCGAGATGGAGACGCAGCCCCAGTTGCTGCTGCTCCAGAAAAGCATGCTGACCGCCGAGGGCGTTGGCCGTGCCCTTAACCCCAATATGAACATGTGGGAAATGGCCCGACCGCTGATCGAAGCCTGGATGCGCGAGCACCGCGGCCCCGAAGCCCGGATGCTCAACGAGGCCGAGGGCATCATCCACGCCCTGCGCCAGCTTCCCGACGTCATCCGCGGGACCCAACGTACCGCCGAACTGCTGGAAAAGGGGCTGCGCCTGGACGCCGAGACCATCGCCGCGCTGGCCCGTGCCCAGGAACGCCACCACGCCACGCTGTGGCCGCTGTGGCTCGCCATCGCCGGGCTGACGGCGGCGGTGATGTGGCTGGGATTCCGGTAATCAGGACCCAAAGCCAGGGGCGTTGCCCCTGAACCCCACCAAAGGCCGGTGGCCCTTGGGACCCGTGACCGAAGGAGGAGCGATGACCGGGTCGCGATTGCAGCATCTGGACGGAATCCGCGGGATTGCCGCCTTTGCGGTCTTTGTCTGCCACTTCATCCAGGTGTTTGTGCCCCACGTCTACTATCTCGACGCGGCCCAGGGTCACGGACTGTGGGAGGACGAGTTCGCCACCTCGCCTTTCAACATTATCGTCAATGGCAACTTTGCCGTTTGCCTGTTTTTCGTCCTCAGCGGCTTCGTTCTCAGCCATCGCTTCCTCGACACCGGCGATTTGGACGGCTTGCGCCGGCTGGCGATCAAACGCTACCTGCGGCTGGCGCTGCCGGTGCTGGCGGCGGTGCTGCTGGCCTGGGCGATCCTGGCCGCCGGCAGCTACAGCTATGGCGCGGTTCAGCCCGTCACGCGATCGGGAATGAAGGATGTCTACGATGCCTTTGTCCCGTTCTGGGCGGCCGTTGAGGAGGGGGTGGTCGGTGTCTTCTTCAGAGGTGAGTGGAATCTCAATCCGGTGCTGTGGACCATGCGCATCGAGTTGTACGGCTCGTTCCTGGTGTTCGGCCTGCTGGCGCTGTTTGGCCGCACCGGTTATCGCTGGCTGGTCTATGGCGTCGCAATCGCGATTTTTTACGAAAGCTACTACCTGGCCTTCCTGCTCGGAATCGCGCTGGCCGACCTCCAGCTTCGGGCCGACCACCGCGACGCCCCGCTGCCGGTGACGCTGGGTGCGGTGATGCTCGGTCTCTATCTCGGCTCTTACCCCTATTACGGTGCCGAGCAAGGCATCTGGTCGGTGCTACCCGCCGTCGGCACCGCTCACAAGCCGGTCCTTTACCATATCCTGGGTGCGGCTGTTCTGATCCAGGCGGCGAACCGCTTCACCGGTGCGCGGTTGTTGCTGGCACGGCCGCTGTTCCGTTTCCTCGGCCGCATTTCCTACGGACTGTACCTGATCCATTTCCCGCTGGTCTGCTCGGTATCGGCCGGACTGGCATTGGTGCTGCTCGCCCATCTCGACTATGGCGCCGCCGTTGCCCTGTCCTTTGCGCTCTCGGCGCCGGTGGTGGTCGTCACCGCCGCCCTGTTCACGACATTGGTGGACCAGCGGGCCATGCGCGTGGCCGATACCTTTGCCGCCCTGGTGATGGGGGCCTGGCGCCGCCCGGGGCTTACCCTGGCCCCGACCTTTGGCGGGCGGCCTTTGGAGCCGGGGACCTTGGCGTCGACTCCATCGATCTCGCTTACCAGTAATACCGGCGAGTGTAGAGGATAACCTGGTGGGGGGATTGTGCCCCATATGCGCCAGGACAGTGCGCTTGTCTTGATTTTGCAGGGCGCTGTCCTGCACCCGCAAGGAGGCTCACCTCGTTGACCTCCAAAACTCATGGGTTCAAAGGGCCGGCCGGCCCTTTGCGGGTGTGGGCAGAGCCCACAAAATTGTTTCGTTCCAATGACCTGTCGTATCCTGGCGCACATGGGGCAAAGCCCCCAATGGGTCATCCTTTGCGCTCGCCGGTATCATAGCTTAGATAACCATATAAATCCGTATCGCGAAATATCGCGATACCCCGCCGCCGGTCACGGAGCGATTCCGCGGCCACCCGGAAAGAGTCCATTGAATGAGGGAGTTGAAGGCGGTCTGGCGCGAACCCGGGCAGATGGCATGAGCGATGCAGGGGAGTGGAGAGTGTGCAGGGCCGTTCGATCCGGACGGCCAGGATCGTGGGGAGGGGGCCATGGCGAACAAGCAGCTTTTCGCGTCGGCGCGGGCACTGCCGAGGGCGGACACGCTGAACTGTGAGATGGCCCCGGCCTATGGCTACGAACTCCGGCACAAGCTGGCACAGCTTGCCGCGACCGGCACGCTCCATGACAACTTCTACAGCGGGGCGGGCGCGCAACTGGCGGACGTGATCGGCCTGGTCAAGGCGGTCGGCCCGGCGTTTGTGGCCCGGACCGCGGTCTACGCACGGTCGAAGGGGGCGATGAAGGACATGCCCGCGCTGCTCGCGGCGTGGCTGACGGTCGGCGAACCGGACCTGGCGATCAGGGTCTTTGGCCGGGTGATCGACAACGGGAGGATGCTCCGCATCTTCGTGCAGATCATGCGCTCGGGCGTGGTCGGGCGGACTTCTCTCGGGACACGCCCGAAGCGGTTGGTTCAGCAGTGGCTGGAGAAGGCCTCGATCGCGACGCTGATGAGAGCCTCGGTCGGCAAGGACCCGTCCCTGGCCGACATCGTCAGGATGGTTCATCCGAGACCGGCGGATTCCGTGCGGCGGGCCTTCTACGGGTGGCTGCTCGGCCGTCCCTATGACGTTGCCGCACTTCCCGGGGAGATTGCCGGGTTCGAGGCCTGGAAGCGGGACCGCTCGCGGCCTCTGCCGACCGTGCCGTTCGAATGGCTCACGGCCGAACCGCTGACCACCCCGCAGTGGGCCGAACTCGTGGACCGGATGGGCTGGCAGGCGCTCCGCATGAACCTGAACACGCTCGCGCGTCATGGGGTGTTCCAGGTCGACGGCCTTGCCGCAAGGATTGCGGAGAGGCTATCCGACGCCGAGGCACAATCAAGGGCCAAAGTGATGCCGCACCAGTTGCTGGTCGCCCTGGGGACCGTCGACGAGGCCATCCCGCTGACGATTCAGGCCGCCCTGGAGGAGGCTCTGGAGCGGTCGCTGGCCGGCGTGCCGGCGGTTCCGGGACGGGTGGTGGTAGCACCGGATGTGTCGGGGTCGATGTCCTCGCCGCTGACGGGGTACCGCAAGGGGGCCTCGTCGAAGGTTCGGTGCATCGATGTCGCGGCCCTGACCGCAGCGGCGATCATGCGCCGCAATCCCGGTACACGGGTGATGCCGTTTGCCCACGACGTGGTCGCCCTGGACCTCGATCCGCTCGCGCGGGTTGCCGTCAACGCGGCCAGGCTTGCGGCGATCGGGGGCGGCGGAACCCAGGTCTCGGCGCCGTTGGCGAAGCTCAATGCTGACCGGACGGACGTGGATATCGTCATTATCGTATCGGACAACGAGTCCTGGGTGGACGGGCGGGACGGCAATGGGGCCACGGCGACGATGAACGAGTGGAACCGTCTGAAAAAGCGTTGCCCTGCGGCAAAGCTCATCTGCATCGACCTCCAGCCCCATGGGACGACCCAGGCCCGGGAGGGCGCCGACATCCTCAACGTCGGTGGCTTCTCGGATGCCCTGTTCGAAACCGTGGCCCGGTTTGCCGCCGGGCTGTCGGCCGAGGATTGGGTTGGCGAAGTCATGGAGATCGAAATTTGAACTGAACGGGGGCGTGGCGAATGCCGCCGGGACTACATTCCTTTGCTGTCAATGTCGTCGGTTCGAATCCGACCGGGTTTCAGCCCGTAGCTCGGTGGTAGAGCATGGCACAGTCCCGCAATTCTCGTCGCCACGACCCTTCTTGAAGTCTTCGTCTGTGATCGGCGAATGCCGCCGGGAGTCCATCCATGGAGCCGCAAGGCTCGGCATCTCCCGGCAAACTCTCGTCGCCGATGACGGGCACCGCGGCGAATGCGGGCGGGACTACATGGTAAACCGGGTTCAACCCCCGGACACGGCTTGAAACGCTGTGTGGCCCGTGGCCCGGAGAACGGGTCGGGGTCGTGTCCCGTCACCCTCTCGTCGCCGTGGGTGCCACGCCCGAACGTGAACCGAGGAGGCTATGGTGGATCAGGGTTTCGAATTCACGGCCGTCGAAGGCGGCCTGCCCATCAAGATGTGGACCCGCGGCGTTCCGGTCGACCCGGCGGCGCGTCTGCAACTGGAACGGGTGGCCCGTTTGCCCTTCATCGTGAAGCATGTGGCGGTGATGCCCGACGTCCATCTCGGCATCGGCGCCACCGTCGGTTCGGTCATTCCGACCAAGGGGGCGGTGATTCCCGCCGCCGTCGGGGTGGACATCGGCTGCGGGATGATGGCGGCCTGCACCACGCTGGTCGCCTCGGACCTGCCCGACAGCCTGAAGGAGCTGCGCACGGCGATCGAACGCGCGATCCCCCACGGCCGGGATGTCGGACGGGGCAGGCGCGACCCCGGATCCTGGGGCGAACCGCCGCCGGACGTTACGGCCGCCTGGACCGGCCTCGCCGAGCGCTTCGCCGCGATCGCGGCGAAATACCCGAAGCTGGCCAAGGCCAACACCGTGACCCATCTGGGCACGTTGGGAACCGGCAATCACTTCATCGAAGTCTGCCTGGATGGAAACGACCGCGTGTGGGTGATGCTGCACTCCGGGTCCAGGGGGATCGGCAATGCCATCGGCCAGTTCTTCATCGGGCTGGCGAGGCAGGACATGCGCCGCTGGTACATCAATCTTCCCGATGAGGATCTGGCGTATTTTCCCGAAGGCACCCAGCATTTCGACGATTACGTCGAAGCTGTCGGCTGGGCGCAGGATTTCGCGGCATTGAACCGCAGGCTGATGATGGCCGCTATCATCGGGACCATGAGGGATGTCATCGGCAAGCCGTTCGAAGCCGATGTGGAAGCCATCAACTGCCATCACAATTACGTCGCGCGCGAACACCATTTCGGCCAGAATATCCTCGTCACCCGGAAGGGGGCGGTTCGGGCGGCCAAGGGGACGATGGGAATCATCCCGGGCAGCATGGGGGCGCGGTCGTTTATCGTGCGGGGCCTGGGCAACAAGGAGTCGTTCGACAGTTGCTCGCACGGTGCCGGGCGGTTGATGTCCCGGCACGAGGCTCTGCGCCGATTTACCGTCGAGGACCACATCGCCGCGACGGTCGGCGTGGAATGCCGCCAGGATCCGGAAGTGATCGACGAAACCCCGGCGGCGTACAAGCCGATCGAAGCGGTGATGGCGGCCCAGTCGGACCTCGTGGAGATTGTCCATACCCTGAAACAGGTATTGTGCGTAAAGGGCTGAGCACCTTTGCGTCGGCCGGGGGAGACAGGGCGTGATTACAAACGATGGGCCGGAAGCGGAAGGCGGCGGGCAAATGGTGCGTAACGCGCTCGCCTTGTCCCTGGTCACCGTTCCGCCAGCATGTCACGGCGATCGGTGGGGGCAAGGGGGCTTTGCCCCATAGGCGCCAGGATAGGGCTGTTATCTTGATTTTGCAGGGCTCTGCCCCGCACCCGTGAAGGAGGCTCGCCTCCTTGACCTCATGACGTCAAGGGTTCAAAGGGCCGACCGGCCCTTTGCGGGTGTGGGCAGAGCCCATAAAACCCTTTCATTTCAATGACTCATCGTAACCTGGCGCATTGGCGCACATGGGGCTTTGCCCTCCAAACCCCCCACCAGAAGCGTGACGCCCCTGGAGCCGCGTAACGTCATGGGTTCCAAGGGCACCGCCTTTGGTGGGTCCAGGACAAAGCCCTGGTCGGGGTTTTGGTGGCGACGCCCCCATGGATCATTCACAAGGCGTGCAGGTATGACAGACCAAAATACCCCCTGACGAAACCAGTCCAAACGCCTTTTGACGGTGGCACCGTCAAGTTGGCGCTCGGGCTGTTGGCGCTCGGGCGGTCGCGCCGGGCCTGTCGGGGCCGGTAAGGTGACGCATCCCCTTTTCGTTACGCTGTATACGCCGCCGTTGTTGCCTTTTGTTTAACGAAGTGGCGGTGGTTAAGTCACAGCGACAGGAAATAGCGGAGCTGGTAACTGCCGAAACGGGCGATCAGGCCAACCCGCCTGATCGCGAAGGGCGATTCTCCTGGACGCATCGCGCCGTATTTGGTGGTCAGAAACGAACGATAGCCCAATCCCCGCGCGACTTCAGGGTCCCGCTCGACCTTGAAGTCGCGGCCGGGCTTGCCCCACGGGCAGCAGAAGTGATCGCAGGGTCGGCCGAGTGCGGTTTCGATGGCGGCCTTGGAGGCCGCCAGCTCGGTGCGGGCCTCGGCGTCGCCCAGCCCGATCAGCGGCCGGTGGCCGGCGCTGTGGGAGCCGATGGTCATGCCGGCCTCCAGCAGCGTCCGGCAGTCGTCCCAGGTCAGGAACGGCACCGGCCGCCGCTGGGGGCCGAAGAAGCGGCGATGCTCCGCGGTGCAATCGGTGGCGCGGTCGGGGACCAGACCGGAAACGATGAAGAATGCCGCCGGGACCGAGCGTTCGGCCAGGATCGGCAGGGCATGGGTCAGGCCGCAGCGAAAGCCGTCGTCGAAGCTGAGGCACAGATAACGGCCGTCCAGGGGGACGCCCGCGGTGATCAGGCGGACGGCGTCATCAAGGCCGATAAACTCGCCATAATCGCGCATGGTGTCGAGGTGGTGGGCAAAGCCCCGGCGTTCGTCGTCGAAGACATGGTGGTAAAACGGAAAGCGCAGCCAGTTGCCGGTGGTGTCGACCCGCCGGGGGATCGCCTTCAGCGCCAGCCGCCCCTGATCGGCCAGGCCTCGCAGCTTGGAGGCCGGCGGTTTCGGCGCCATGTGTCCGAAATAGGTCATGGCGGTTCCGGGGTGAGCCTCCGGGAGCGTCCCGGGGTCCCAGCGCCGGTACAAACCGGCCACCGCCCGGGCATAGGTCTCCCAGGGGTGGCGCCCGGCGGTCTGGCGCGCGCGCGCACCCAGGTCTTCCCGCAGCCTGGGGTCGGCAATCAGGCGGCCCAGTGCCGCCGCCAGCGCCCCGGCATCGGCCGCAGGCACCACCAGGCCATCCACCCCGTCCTCGATCACCGAGCCGGTATGGGGGGTGACGACCGCCGGCAGCCCATGGGCCATGGCTTCGTACACCGCCTTGGCCGAGCCTTCCATCAGGCTGGGCAGGACGAAGATGTCGGCTCCGGCGAAGGCGGGCGCCATGTCGGCCTGAAAGCCGGCAAAACGGACACCGGGCGGCGCGGTGCGCATCCAGTCGGCGGCCTCGGCAAACTGCCGGCCGCACAGCACCAGCTCGGCCCGCTCCGGCGCCGGCGCCAGCGTCCGCCACGCCTCCAGCAGGAACGGCACGCCCTTGCGCCGGTTGACGTTGCCCGCGAACAGGACCCGGACCGGACCGGTGCCGCCGGTCCGGGGCGGCGGCTCCGGCACCGGATCGGCGCCGAAGGGGATCACCACCGCACGCGCGCGGTCGGCCTCGCGCAGGCTGTCGCGGACGAACGCCGACGGGCAGACCAGCAGATCGGCCAGCGCGATGCAGCGGTCCGCGACCGCATCGTCGAGGGACCCTACCGAGGCCGCCTCGATTCGGCCCGCCTCGACCAGCGGCCGATAACAGCGGGGATGGGCCATGTGCAGGTCCAGCAGCACCGGCACCCCCCGCGACTTCCAGTAGGCGGCGGTCAGCGGCAGGTGATCCCACAGGTGGACCAGCCGGGGCGTCTCGCGCAGCCCCCTGCTGTGCCACAGGGTCAGGCGGTCGAACAGACCCTGCTCGATCTCGCGGGCCGGCAGCCCGGGCAGCAGCTTGATCCGCAGGAAATTGAGCCCCCGGGGGATCAGCGATCGGCCGGGCAGGGGAAAATGGATCGGTGCGTGGTCCACCGCCGCGCCACGGGCGATGACCCGGGGCCGGCAGGTCCCGAAGCGGACCAACTGGTACGGGCGAAAACCGGGGGCCTTGCGCGCACCGAACACGGAATTGACGACGAACAGAATCTCGGAGGACATGAACGGGGACCCGTTGCAGGCGCGGACGGTCTGAAGCCGGCCATTAGGCGTGGCGGGAGACCACCGCGATATCGTATGGTCATGGCGACCCTGTTACAAGATGCCGCCATGACGCCAGCCGACGTCCTGCTCGTGACCCGCCAGTTCGCCCAGCGTTGGGGCGGCGCCGAGCATTCCATCGCCGAAGTGCTTGCCGAACTGACGGCGGCGCGACCGGGATTGCGATGTACCGTTACCGATGCCGGTTTCGACCCGCCCGACCGGCTGCAACCGCTGCCGCTGGTGGCGCTGGCGCGCCATCGCAAACGGCTGCTGGCCGCCGCGGCCGGCGCGCACGGCTCGCGACTGGTGATGGCCCAGTCGCTGGTGGCGCCGACCCTGATCAACGCCCTGCCCGAACGGGTGCCGGTGGCTTATTTCCTGCGCGACGTGGCCTATTGGGACCAATGGCCGAACAACGAGTCCGGGCTGCGCCGGGTGGCCAAGACCGCGTATCGGCTGGCCCTGGCGCCGTTCGTCGGGTTGTTCCGCCGGGAGAACCGGCGGGCGTTGCGCCGCGCCGATCTGGTGGTGGCCAATTCCAGTTTCATGGCCGAGCGCATCCGCGCGGTCTGCGACCGCGACGCTCTGGTGGTGTTCCCGCGCACCCCGGTTGCCGAGACGCCGCTGGCCCCCGGCGATCTGGTGGGCATGGCCGGCGACGGTGCCGACAAGGGCGGGGCCATCGTGCGGGCGCTGGCCCGGAACTTTCCCGACCTGCGGTTCCGGGTTCACAGCCGGAAGCCCCGCCTCGACGACGTTCCCGCCAACGTCATCGCGGCGCCGTGGGAACACGCCCCGGACCGGCTCTACAGCGGCCTGCGGCTGATGCTGATGCCGTCGCAGGTGGCCGAAGCCTATGGCCGGGTGGCGCTGGAGGCCCAGGGCCACGGGGTGCCGGTGCTGGCCAGCAGCGTCGGCGGCCTGCCCGAGAACGTGCCGGGCTCGTTGTGGCGGGTCCCCGACTACCGGTCCACCGAAGCCTGGATCCGGGCCTTCGGCCCGGCCTGGCAGGCGGCGGCGGTGGCGCGCGGCGGGGTCCACGCCTTTGCCGTGAACCGGCGCCGGGAGGCCGACCGCCAGCACCGGGACCTGATCGGGCGGCTGGCGGCGCTGATCGACCATGGCCGGGTCCGAACCGAAGATGCGTGACCATCCCGGCTACCGGCTGAATCTCGCGATCAGGCGGCTGGCCACCGTCCTGCTCCGCTCGGCCTTCGCCTTGAGGGTGCGATGGCGGCGGCGCCCGCCGCCGGCTCCCGTCACCGGGACGGTGGTGCTGCTCGATCGCTGCCTGGGGCTCGGCGATGCCCTGATGATCTCGCCGGCGTTGCGCCTGCTGGCGCCGCTCGGGCCGGTGACGGTGGTCACGGCGCTGCCGCCGTTCCTTGATTGGGGCGGTGACTCGGGTGACGACCCCGGCGGCGAATGGCTGACCTGTTCCGACTGGTCGGGGATGGTCGCGGCCGTAAACCGACTGGCCGCGACCGGCCGGCTGCTGCTGGTGCCTCGGCTGGGGCTGGCCGGACTGCTGACGCTGCTGCGCTGGCCGGGCGGGCTGCCGGCGGCGGTGGTGCGGCTGGGCCCGGCCCTGTGGATCGACACCACCAACGGCCGCCGGGGTGCGATTTCCGGTCACCACTATACCGATGGGGCGCTGGCCTGCGCCGCGGCGCTGCGGGACCTCGCGACCGGCTCCGGGACCCGGGGCGCGGTGCCGGCGGAGGCGGAGGTGCCGCGGCTGCCGCCGCGGCTGCCGCCGGGGGGCGGGGCGGCGGTGGTCGCAACCCTGAACCTGCCCGACCGCCGGCCGCTGGTGGCGCTGGCGCCGTGGGCGACCTCGCGCATCCGTCGCTGGCCGATCGGCCACTGGAGCCGGCTGATCGACCACCTGACGCCGACCGGGGTGCAACCGGTGTTCGTGCTGTTGGGCGCCGTCGACGAACGGCGGGCGGGGGACGACATCCTCGGCGGGTTGAGCCGGAACCCTCGCCGGACCGCGACGGTGATCAACCTGATCGGGCGCCTGTCGCTGGCCGAAACCGCGGCGGTGGTGGCCAGGGCGGCGTTGCTGATCGCCTGCGACAACGGCATCCTGCATTTCGGCCTGGGGCTTGGGACTCCGGTGGTCGCGATATTTGGCAGCACCGATCCCGCCGCCCGGCTCACCGGCCGGCGCTGGCGGCTGGCCGCCGATCCCGGCCTGTGCCCGTACCGGCGGGCGCCCTGCTACCCGGACCTGCACCGTGACCCGTCCTGTCCCGGCGCCGTGGAATGCCTGTCGGGGCTGGCCCCCGAACGGGTCGCCGGGCTGGCGCTGGACCTGCTGACCCGCCCCCGGGAGACCGCGTGATGAACAGACTTCGGGCATTGCTGACCCTTGCGGCGGCGCCGGCGCTGGCCCTGGCCGGACTGGTCGGCAACTGGATTGCCCGACGTGCCTCGGTGCGCTACTTCCTGGTTTCGGCAGCATATCCCGGCTACCTGCACCGGGGCGAGGCCGCGGCGTTCTGCCGGTATCATGCCCAACGCCATTGCCGGGGCCGCGGCGTCGATGTCGGCGCCGGCCGCTGGCCGTTTCCGGGCGCCCACGCCGTGGAGGACGGCGCCGAGGAGAACGCCTATCGGCTCAAGGCGGCCGAGGACAGCCTGGACTATGTGTTCTCGTCCCACTGCCTGGAGCATCTGGAGGACTGGCGCGGCGCGTTGCGGGAATGGCGGCGGGTGCTGGTGCCGGACGGCATCCTCTATCTTTATCTGCCTCACCCGGCCTGCGCCATGTGGCACCCCGAGGTTCTGCGGCATCACCGCTGGCAACCGGAACCGGACCGTCTGGCCGGAGATCTCACCGGCCTCGGCTTCGAGATCGTCGAGACGAGCCTGTTCCCCGACGCTTACCTGTCGTTCTTCGTTGTGGCGAAAAAGCGGCCGGCGAAAGGCGACGGAACTCCCGGGACATGACATCCTTCCGGTCCCGCGGCTTCCCCGACTTTGCCGGGGAAAACGCCCGTGCCAACCTGACGGTCATCGAAAATCCCATGAACACTGTAATCAAGACCATATCGAGTTTGGTATCGCGCCATCGTGACCTTGCCGCAGTCGTCGGGTTGGCCGCCTTTGCGTTTGCGTATTTCGGGTCGCTTTATGACTATGGCTACGATTGGGGCGACATCGGGTCCTACGCGCAGATTTGCTACGAAGTTTACCTGGGCAGTTCACCAACCGAATTTGTCGGATACGGCGTCGGTTGGTATATCATGGGTGCCGCGCTGTTTCATCTGGTCGGCGTCAACTATACGGCACTGATGGTCATGATCTACACGCTGATGTTCATGTCCACATGCCTGTTGTTTTTCGGCATACGGAAGGCCACCGGACGTTATTGGCCGGCCGTGGTGGCCGCGGTCGTGATGATTCTGGTGCCGTCGTTTCCGGCCTCGACGGTCCGGTTGATTTGCCTCGCGCTGTTTCTGCTGCCGATCGTCATCCTGGCCCGGGCCCCGGTCGGGCGGGGCTTTGGCGCGCTGGCCGCGGCGGCCGTTGCGGTCGCCATTGTCGCCGGCCTCCGCCAGGAATTCGGGTATATATTTCTCGCTGTTCTGCTGACGGTAGTTGCCGCGCGTTCCTGGTCGGCCGGGTCAACGTTCCGGGCCGGTTGCCTCCGGTTCGGGTGCGCGGTTGGGGTCATCCTGCTGGTGCTTGCGGTGGCCTTCGCGCCCGTGCTGTGGTTTGCCGCCGAGCGTGGTATTCTTACAACTATGTGGCTGAATTACGTTAATTATTATTGGATGCTCCGTGAGGCCCTGGTTACCACCCTGACTGGTGGTATTTCGAGCCTGCACAGTGAATTTTTGCGGATGCCGGCCGTCTCGGCGATTTGGGGAAGTGACCCTGACGCCCGGGAATTTGCTTTCCTGGTGTACTCGACGACCGCGGGGCTGGTTACCTTCGGGCTCTATACCTTTTTGCAGTGGTACCGCCGGCCCGCTGAGACGTCCATCAATCTGATCAATCTTACCGTTGTCCTGGTGGTTGCTTCCCAATGGCCGATTTTTGCCCTGTTCCGGCCGGACTGGAGCCATTTTGTCACCTTCATGCAGGCCTATCTTTTACTCGCCGCGGTCGCCCTTACGGTTCCCAGCCCGGCCGGCGGTTGGCGTTGGCCGCTCAAGGCGCCGGTGGTGGTGGTGATCGGCGCTCAGGTGGCGCTCTTTGTCGTTCACGGCATGCAGGCCCCGGGCATGGGCTGGTTCGCGCAGCGGCAAGGGCGTGACGCCGTCTTCGACGGGCCGGTCGGCATCCATGTCAAGGTCTCCACCGGGGAGCGGTTGCAGTTCGAGGCGATTGATCGGGTGATCAGGGCCAGTTCAAGGCCGGACGAGAGCATCATCTGTGTCCCCTATTGTGCCGGATTCGCCTTCATGGCCGGACGCCGGATGCTCTTTCGGCAGCACTATGTCGATGACAGTGTCGGGGCCGGTGATCCCGGCTGGATCGAGCGGGCCATTGCGCTGACCGGCAAGATGCAGACGCCGGTGATCATCGTTCAGGATTGGGCGCCCAACGGTACCGAAGCGTCGCGTTTCGGCAATTGGGCGTCGCGCTACATGGACTTTGTCCGCCGGACCTACCCGGTCGCGATTCGCCTGCCGGCAGCAACCATCTGGCTGCTCAAAGCCCCGTCGGTACCTCCGTCGGTGGTGCCCGTGGCAAACTACGGACCAAAGACCGTGACCGCGGAGGCGTCGCGGCCAGGCGGCGATCTGGCGCTTTGGCTCCTGGCAAACGGATTGCGCGCGACCGCGGAGGTTCAGTTTGATGGCAAGGCTCTGGTCAGCACGGTGGGCGATAACGTCATCACCGCGTTGATTCCGCAGGCACTGGTTGCGGTTCCGGGGCGGCACTGGCTTCAGGTGGTCGATCCGGTTTTCGCTGTCACGACGACGCCGGTGCCGTTCGAAGTGGTGCCGCCGGCCTCGCCATAACAGATCATTGAAATAAAAAGGGTTTTGTGGGCTCTGCCCACACCCGCAAAGGGCCGGTCGGCCCTTTGAACCCGTGACGTCGGGTGGAGGCCAGGAACTCCGTCGCCCTGCGACAACGTGCATCATGGCCGCCAACCAGCCGTGCAACCACACTGCCAAATGGAACTGCTTGGGAGAGGATCATGGATCCGGTCGGGTGGCGGTCCCGGATGCGGGTGTCGGCGGTGTTGGTGCTGGGGCTGATGCTGGTGGGTACCGGCTGCGCAACCGACGGTCAGGCGCCCGAGGCCTCGTCCGCGCTGCCGGCCGCCGCGGATTTGAGCGAAGCCGACACTTTGGCCGGGCTTGGCGACGTGCTCTACAAGCAGGACAAATACTCCGAGGCCGAGCCGCTGATGAAGCGGGCGCTGGCCATTCGCGAGAAGGCGTTGGGACCCGATCATCCCGATGTCGCCACCGGCTTGACCGCGCTGGCGCTGCTGTATCACAACCGAGGCCGCTATGACGCCGCCGAGCCGCTTTATCAGCGCGCCGTGCGGATCAGGGAAAAAGCGTTGGGACCGGATGATCCCGATCTCGCCACCAGCCTGTTCAACCTGGCCGAATTGTACCGGGACCAGGACCGCTTCAATGACGCCGAGCCCTTAATGGACCGCGCCCAGGCGATCCGGGAAAAGTCGCTGCCACCCGACCATCACGCCGTTGCCATTGGCCTTGGCAACCTCGCGGATTTGTACAAGGCGCAAGGTCGAAAGGTCGAGGCCGAGCTGCTGTTGCGGCGGGCGCTGGCCATCTTCGAAAAGACCGAGGGGCCCGACCACCTGGACATTGCCATCAGCCTTGATGATCTGGCCGAGCTGGACCGCGACCAAGGCCGCTACGCCGAAGCCGAGCCGCTCTACCGGCGCTCTCTCGCGATGTCGGAACGGCTGCTGGGAACCGACAGTCCCCGGCTGGCCACGGCCCTGGACAATCTGGCATTGCTGTATTGGGCTCAACACCGCTATCAGGAAGCCGAGCCGCTGTTGCGACGTCTGCTCGCGATTCAAGAAAAGTCGCTGGGTCCGGACCATCCCGATGTTGCCGAAAGCCTCAATCACCTGGCTCAGGTTTATCGGAGTCAAGGCCGCTACGCCGAGGCCGAGCCCTTGTTGAAACGCGCTCTCGCGATCCAGCAAAAGGCGCCGGATTCGACTCGTCCCTGACCGCCGGCGTCCAGGGCGCGGCGTTGGGCGTCCGGTGCCGGGCTCATGGGGGCCGCTGCACGGGGGCAAGGTCAAATTCCAGCCTCAGAGTCCGAGTTCCGCGAACACGGAACGTCCCTGACCAATCCGACTGGTGGCAACGGCAGAATCGCCCGCATGACCCAGAATTTTGGTGTCGAAAAATTGATGGATCCCTCGCCTCAGATCATCCACGCGGTCGAAATTGATATAAGTAACATCACACAAATCATCCAACTCCCTGATCAGCGTGGTCTTGATCGGGGCACCCTTCCAGACCAAAAACAGCATGGGTGTGCGCCGCCCTTCGAAGATATGATAACAAATTTCAAAGGCACTGCTTTCGCTCATCCCCACCCTGATGTTTATGAAGGCATCCGCTTGATCCAGAAGTCGGAGCCGGTGGTCGCGAAAATTTTTCGGAGTGAAGGGAATCGAAGTCAGAGTCTCAAATGATTTCTTGAATGTTTCCGAACTTTCGGCCTTGTCGCCGGTCAGATAGTTGAAGGCGTAGTGTACCCCGTTGGCGCTGTCGACGATGTGCAGGATGTCGTCGATCAACCGCTGCTGTTCCCGGTCGGACTCGGTAAAGGGTTGTCGGATGAACAGGTTGATCAGTGGGGCATCGGCTTGCCGCTCGCGCCGCTGTACGCGCCGTTCCGGCAATTTGGTGGCGGCGGCGGCCAGATCGGCTTCGCTGGGCACCAGACGGCCGACACGTTCGCGTTTGAATCGCATGTCCGGCGATATCGACTGGTGCAGCCTTTGCAAAGCATAGGATTCATAGCTGTCCCTATGCCTCATGGCTTCCACCGAGGCTTCTGCGGCGGCAATCGTGGTGCACACCACCGCGCCAGCCCGAAGCGCCGCGACGCGGAGCGGACGCGAGGTGACCACGGCGCTCCGCTTTTCATCGACGGTCAGGATGACCAGCCCGACCTCACGTCGGGCCAGCAGATCGAGAATGTCGTCATCCTCCAGGGTGGTCGCGGCGATCCCGGCGGCATTGATCACCACCGCCGTTACCAGACTGGCATAAATGGTGAAACCAAGCTCTTCGAGCTGGCGCGCGAACGCGACGGTGCGCGCCTGATCGCGCCGCCGGGTGCGCATGTAAACGCGCCCCCCGGCCGGGAGGCGGACGCCGGCGCCCAACTGGGCCTTGTAATAGGCCTCGCCGAAGGTGCGGCCGATGCCCATCACCTCACCGGTGGACTTCATTTCCGGCCCCAGAATCGTATCGACGCCCGGGAATTTCACGAACGGGAACACCACCTCCTTGACGCTGAAATACGGCGGCACCGCCTCGTAACGGATGCCCTGGCCGTCGAGGGATTGTCCGACCATGCAGCGGGCGGCGATTTTTGCCAGGGGCAGCCCGGTTGCTTTCGACACGAACGGAACGGTGCGCGAAGCCCGCGGATTGACTTCAAGCACATAGACCACATCGCGCATGCGGCCATCGACCTTATGCTGCTGAATCGCGAACTGGGCGTTGATCAGGCCGACCACGTCCAGGCTCCTGGCCATCAGCGCGGTCTGGCGCTTGAGTTCGTTGATCGTCTCCTCGGACAGGGAATAGGGCGGCAGCGAACAGGCCGAATCGCCGGAATGCACGCCGGCCGGTTCGATTTGCTCCATGACGCCGCCGACCACCGTCCGGTTGCCGTCACACAGACAATCGACATCGACCTCGATCGCATCCTCCAGGAAACGATCCAGCAGCACCGGCGCATCATGGGAGACCTTGACTGCTTCGCGGATGTAACGCTCCAGGTCGGCGGGCTCGTGGACGATCTCCATCGCCCGGCCGCCCAGCACGTAAGACGGGCGTACCATCAGGGGATAGCCGATTTCCTGGGCCAGCAACAACGCCTCGGGCGCCGAACGCGCGGTGCGGTTGTTGGGCTGGCGCAGACCCAGGGTCTGTAACATATGCTGAAAGCGTTCACGATCCTCGGCGGCGTCGATCTTGTCGGGCGGGGTGCCAATGATCGGCACCCCGTTTGCCTCCAGGGCCAGCGCCAGCCGGAGCGGGGTCTGGCCGCCAAACTGCACGATGACGCCATCCGGTTGTTCGAGATGCGCAATCTCCAGCACATCTTCCAGCGTCAGCGGCTCGAAATAAAGCCGGTCTGAACAGTCGTAATCGGTGGAGACCGTCTCTGGATTGCAGTTGACCATGATCGTTTCGTAACCGTCCTCGCGCAATGCCATCGCGGCATGGACGCAGCAGTAATCGAACTCGATGCCCTGTCCGATGCGGTTCGGGCCGCCGCCGAGAATCATGATTTTCTTGCGTCGGGTCGGCCGCGCCTCGCACTCTTCGTCGTAAGTCGAGTACATGTAATTGGTTCTGGTCGCAAATTCGCCGGCGCAGGTGTCCACACGCTTGTACACCGGGCGGATTCCAAGCCGATGGCGGCGTTCGCGCACCGCGTGCTCGTTGGTGTTGAACAGGCCGGCCAGGCGGCGGTCGGCAAAGCCCTGCTGCTTGAGCCCGAACAGGGTCGCCGCATCGATCCGATCCAGCACCTGGGTTTCGAGCCACCGCTCGGTTTCGACAATGTCCTGAATCTGGGCCAGGAACCAGGGATCGATTTTGGTCAGCGCGTAAACTTCGTCGAGGGTGAAATCCTGGGCGAAGGCGTCGCCCACATACGAGATGCGGTCCGCTTCGGGCTTCCTGAGCTGTTCGGCGATGACCGCCCGACCGGTGGTCTTGCGGTGCAAGCCGTAAAGGCCCTGTTCAAGACCGCGCAGCGCCTTTTGGAATGACTCCTGAAAGGTGCGGCCAATGGCCATCACCTCGCCGACCGATTTCATCTGCATGGTCAGATGCGGATCGGCGTCGGGAAATTTTTCAAAGGCGAAGCGCGGCATCTTGGTGACGACATAATCGATCGTCGGCTCGAACGAGGCCGGAGTGGCGCCATCGGTGATGCCGTTGCGCAATTCGTCGAGGGTGTAGCCGACCGCCAGCTTGGCGGCAACCGTGGCGATGGGAAAGCCGGTGGCCTTGGAGGCCAGCGCCGACGAGCGGGAAACCCGCGGATTCATTTCGACCACGATCATCCGGCCATCGAGCGGATTGACCGCGAACTGGACATTCGAGCCGCCGGTATCGATCCCGATCTCGCGCAGCACCGCCAGACTGGCATCGCGCATGATCTGGTATTCCTTGTCGGTCAGCGTCTGGGCCGGCGCAACGGTGATCGAATCGCCGGTATGCACGCCCATCGGATCAAGGTTTTCGATCGAACAGACGATGATGCAGTTGTCCTTCCGGTCGCGCACAACCTCCATCTCGAACTCCTTCCAGCCGATCAGCGATTCCTCGATCAACAGTTCGGAGATGGGCGACAGCTCGAGCCCGCGCAGACAGATGGCGTGGAACTGTTCGGCGTCGCAGGCGATGCCGGCGCCGCTGCCGCCCATGGTGAACGAGGGCCGGACGATGACCGGAAACCCCAGCGAGTCCAGCGCAGCCCAGGCCTCGGCCATGGTATGGGCCACGCCCGAGCGCGCGGGGCTCAGTCCGATTCCGGCCATGGCCTGCTTGAACTTCGACCGGTCCTCGGCCTTGTCGATGGCTTCGGCGGAGGCCCCGATCAACTCGACGCCGTAGCGTTCCAGCACGCCGCGCCTGTGCAATTCCAGGGCGCAGTTCAAAGCGGTCTGACCGCCCATGGTCGGCAGCAGGGCGCAGGGACGCTCCGCGGCGATAACCCGTTCCAGGACTTCCCAGGTGATCGGCTCCAGCCAGGTCACGTCGGCCAACTCCGGGTCGGTCATGATGGTGGCGGGATTGCTGTTCACCAGGATGACCTTGTAGCCTTCTTCCCGCAGCGCCTTGCAGGCCTGGGTGCCGGCGTAATCGAATTCGCACGCCTGGCCGATCACGATCGGGCCGGCACCGATAATCAGGATGCTGTTCAGATCGCTACGCTTGGGCATGGTTATGACTTTCCATCATGGACACAAAGCGATCAAACAAAGGGGAGATATCGTGGGGTCCGGGTGACGCTTCCGGGTGCCCCTGAAAGCAGAACGCGGGCCGGTCGGTGCGGGCGAAGCCTTGCAGTGAGCCGTCGAACAGCGACACATGGGTTATCTTGCAGTTGGCGGGCAGGGACGCCGCATCCACCGCAAACCCGTGATTTTGCGAGGTGATCATGACCCGGCCGGTGGCGAGATCCAGGACCGGATGATTTGCGCCGTGATGGCCGAATTTCATCTTCAGTGTTTTCGCACCGGACGCGAGGCCCATGATCTGGTGGCCAAGACAGATGCCGAAGGTGGGAATGCCCCGCTCGATCAATTCACGGGTGGCCGCGATCGCGTAGTCGCACGGCGCCGGATCGCCCGGACCGTTGGACAGAAAGATACCATCGGGTTGGAACGCCAGTGCCTCGGTCGCGGAGAAGCGTGCGGGCAGCACGGTGACGCGGCACCCGCGCTCCGCCAGCATGCGCAGGATGTTACGCTTGACGCCGTAATCGAAGGCAACCACATGGTGCCGGGTTTCGCTTCGCGGCGTGTAGCCCTGACCGTGCCGCCAGGTGCCGTCGCTCCAGTCGTAGGGGTGAAGGGTCGAGACCGTCCTGGCCAGATCAAGACCGGTCAGCCCGGGGCAGGACCGGGCCCGCGCCAGCGCCGCCTCGGTCTGCCCGCCGACCACGATCGCCCCGTTTTGCGCGCCTTTTTCCCGCAAAATCCGCGTCAGTTTGCGCGTATCAATGCCCGCAATGGCGACGATCTGTTGAGATTTCAAATAATCGGCCAGCGAGGTGGTGGAGCGAAAATTCGACGCGAGCCTCGCCAGGTCTTTAATGACCAGACCCGCCGCATAAATCCTGCCGGATTCGACATCTTCGTCATTAACGCCGGTATTGCCGATGTGCGGATAGGTCAGAGTAACAATCTGTCGACTGTAGCTGGGATCGGTCAGTATTTCCTGATATCCGGTCATGGCCGTGTTGAAGACGACCTCGCCGTCGGTCTGGCCGGCGGCGCCAATGGACCATCCCTTAAAAACCGACCCATCCGCCAGTGCAAGAACGGCGGCAACCGATTGGTGATGCGGTCGTTGGGGAAGCTGGCTCATGACCATCGCCTCTGCTGATGTTATTCTGCCGTTACGCCAGATCCGGGTGTCGGTCGGGCCTTATCATATCCTCGGTGCCGCTGCCGGAGAGAAATGTTCGCAATGGAATTTCGATATTCTGCGTTACCCCACGCGCCGCTGACGGCAATTCGGGCTTCCCCAAAGTATGCACAGTCATTCCGGGAACATACACAGACCACCGGCCGAATCATCTGCTGCGGCCACCGCCAAGGCCGCGACGATATCCGCGCGTACCAGTCACCAGTGAAGATGCTGACATCCGAGCGTGACCCCGCGAACCCGTTCCGACCCATGGCTCGTATCCCTTGCCGACACCAGATCTATACCACCGTTCATGAGCCTCAGACACGAAAAAAGTTGATTTCGGATTCGGTACCACAGCTTCGTCATGGGCGCAAATCAGATCATTGATCATGATGTGCCCGAAGTATGGCGCCGCGTGCGCCGCCTTTCCCGCGGAGGTGACCGGAAGCTGGTTGCGCCCCCGGGGCGCGGCTCGCGAAGAACCGCGACAGGCGACGGTATCTCGCCGATATCGCAGGATATTGAAATTGCGGCGGTGCAGGACCGTTCCATCGGCCTGCCATGAACCAGGACCCGACGGCCCCCGGGACGAACCGCTACTTGCAAACCGAAAGGGTCTATGGAATGGTTTCATCGAGCCGTTACTGATCAAGGATGAGAGTCATGTCCGGGAATAAGGATGTTGAGATTACAGGGCATCACGGACATGTCTGCGGTCCCGGCTGCCACCATCAGCAGCCCGATGCCGACCTGGGATCGTTGATGCGGCAGTCGGTCGTAAATACAATTTTTGGCAAGAATGCCGGGCGCAGAACCCTTCTTAAATTGCTCGGAGCATCGACGGCCTTATCGCTTATCGAGCAGGTTATTCCGTTTTCTTCCATTGAAGCCCTGGGCGATACGCTTAAGACACCCGAAAAGGTTGAGCTCACCATTGGATTTATTCCTATTTCCTGCTCGGCCCCGCTCCTCATCGCGGCTCAACAGGGCTTGTTCAAAGAGGCCGGGCTTGACGTCGAACTGGTGAAAACGCCGGGTTGGGCGGTGATTCGGGATCGCCTGAACAAGGGCGATTACGACGCCGCTCATGTCTTGAGTCCCATGCCGCTGTCCATGTCTCTCGGTATTGACGGGCCGCCGGCGGCGTTCGACCTGTGCCTGATCCAGAATACCAACGGCCAGGCGATCACCCTGGCCAGCAAGCATCAGGGGCGACGCGACCCGAAGAACTGGAAGGGCTTTACCTTTGGCGTGCCCTTTCCTTATTCCATGCACAATTATTTGCTGCGTTACTACATCGCCGAGTCCGGCGTGAATCCCGACAGTGATGTGACCATCAAGGCGGTGCCGCCGCCGGAGATGGTTGCTCAGCTCAAAGCCGGACTTCTCGATGGTTTCCTCAGTCCCGAGCCTTTCAATCAGCTCGCGGTGCAGCAAGGGGTCGGCTTCATCCATCTGTTGACCAAGGATATCTGGAACGGCCACCCCTGCTGCGGCTTCAGTGTCGCACACAGGTTTGCCGAACAGGCGCCCAACACCTACCTTGCCCTGTTGCAGGCGGTGATCAAGGCGGCGGCGTTCGTGCACAAGAGCGAGAACCGCAGTGAGGTCGCCAACCGTCTGACCGCGCCCGCGTATCTCAACCAACCGGCCGAGGTGTTGGAAGCGATCTTCACCGGGTCGTTTGCCGATGGCCTGGGCGGAACCCATAACGAGCCCGACCGCATTGACTTCAATCCGGTGCCCTTTCCATCGATGGGCATCTGGATGTTGACGCAGATGAAACGCTGGGGTTTCCTCGCGAAGGACGTTAATTACCGCCAGATTGCCGAACAGGTGTTCCGGTTGGCCGACGCGGAAAAACTGCTCAAGGACGCCGGCTTCGAGACCGGGGACAACGACCGGCGCCCGGTGATCATGGGTAAGACCTTCGACGCCGCTTCGCCCGAGGCTTACCTCTCCTCCTTCGCGATTCGGCGGATGTGAGCGGCCGGACCGCTGTTTTCTGACCGGCAATCGACTTTGATCCTTTCGGGGTACCTTTTCATGCGCTGGAACGACATCCCGGTTCGCCTGAAGTTCCTGCTCAGCCTGTCGCCGCTGGTTCTTGTCCTGGCCGTTCAAAGCGGCATGTCGGTGGTGACGATACGGAGTCTTGGCTGGAACATCGCGCATGTCAGCGCGGGCTGGGAAAGCCAGACGCAGGTCGCCAATATCGACCGGGCCATCATGCTGGGGCAGGCGGCGGTTAAAATGTTTCTGCTGTCCAACCGGGCCGAAGACTGGACCGGGGTCGAAAGTGCCATCAAGTCAGTGTCCGACCGGATTGCCGAAGCCCGCCAGCAACTGGAACAGACCTCGGGCATGACCTCGCAGTTGGATGAGGTCGGCGGCGCCTTGGAGAAGTATCGGGCCGCCGTCTATCGGATTCATGACCTGTCGATGGCGCGCGACGAGACCTATATGAAGGCGGTCAGAGACCCGATGCGGACCGAGGAACAGACGCTGTCGGAAGCGATGCGGACCGCTTATCACGAAGGCGACGCCGTATCGTCTTTTTACGCCGGCTCCGGTCTGGCCGAACTGACCGAAATCAACGGCGCCATTCAACTGTTTATGGCCGGAGATTTCGAGCAGGCGAAGACCGTCCTGGCCGCGCACTACGAAGGTCTTGTGGAGAATCTGAAATTATTGCAGGGCAATGCCACCACTCGATTCGCCCGCAAACAGGTCGATGGTATCCTGGAACAGGTGGCGGCGCTCAAGCAGGGGTTCGATACCCTGGTGGAAACGACGCTCCACCGTGAACAGACCATGAGCGGCGAGGTGGTGCCTTCGGCACAGGCGTTGACCGAGGCGTTGCAGCGTATCAGCCAATTGGCGGTTCAGCATACTTCGGAGATTTCGCGGGAGGCTCACGATGAAGCGGCCGAGGCGACACTGACCAATGGCGGTTTCGCCGGCGGCGGCATTCTTCTGGGCATCGTTGTGGCGCTGTGGGCCGGCCGGTCGTTGGCCCGGCCGCTGGTCGCGATGGCCAGCACCATGACCATTCTGGCCGAGGGAAATACTTCGGTCGCGCTACCGGATACGAAGCGTGGTGACGAAATCGGAAAAATGGGCAAGGCCATCGAGATATTCAAGAACAACGCCATTGAAGTCGAGCGGATGCGTACCGAACGGGAACAGCAACGTCGGCAGGCGGAGGAAGACAAGCGTCGGTCGATGAACCAACTGGCGGATGCCTTCGAGTCCAGCGTCAAGCATGTGGTGTCGGCGGTGGCGTCAGAGGCACTGGAGTTGCAAAGTAACGCGCAAGTCATGTCCAGCAGTGCTGAACAAACCAATCGGCAGTGCTCGGTGGTGGCCGCGGCGGCGGAGCAGGCGTCGGTTAACGTTCAGGCCGTGGCGTCCGCTACCGAGGAACTGACAAGTTCAATCAACGAGATCTCCCGTCAGGTTTCGGAGTCGACCAAAATCGGAACATCGGCGGTCGATGAAGCGGATCGGGCCAACATGACGGTGAATGGCCTCGCAGAAGCGGCTCAGAAAATCGGGGAGGTCGTCCAACTGATTAACAACATCGCCAGCCAGACCAACCTGCTCGCCCTTAACGCGACCATCGAGGCCGCGCGGGCGGGCGAAGCGGGCAAGGGCTTTGCGGTGGTCGCCAGCGAGGTCAAGAACCTGGCGAGTCAGACGGCCAAGGCCACCGACGATATTCAGGCGCAGGTCGGCCAGATGCAAGGCGTAACCGGAACGACGGTGGACGCGATCAAAAGCATTACGTCAACGATCCGCCGAATGAGCGAGATCTCGACGACCATTGCGTCGGCGGTGGAGGAGCAGAGCGCGGCGACGCGGGAGATCGCTCGCAATGTCAGCGAGGCATCGAGGGGAACGCAGGAAGTGTCTTCAAATATTGTTGAAGTGTCAAAGGCGGCGAATGAAACCGGCCGGGGTGCGAATGCCACGCTTTCCGCCGCCAGCGACCTTAACAAACAGTCGGAAAGTCTGGCACGGGAGGTCGACCGCTTCATTGCCAAGGTCCGGCAGTCGTAGTTTCGGCGTCATATCGGCGAGCGTAGAGGATGACTTGGCGGGAGGCTTTGCGCCATAGGCGCCAGGTTACGATGGGTCGTTGAAGTGAAAGGGTTTTGTGGGCTCTGCCCACACCGGCAAAGGGCCGGTCGGCCCTTTGAACCCATGACGGTATGAGGTCAAGGAGGCTCGCCTCCTTAGCGGGTGCAGGGCGTGATCCGGGCCCTGGGGATCATGACTCCTTGCGCGCCGGACGGAGGTAACGGAGGGTGCCCCCGGTTCCGGTGCGGTACTGGTGAAAATACAGCGGCAGGCTCTGGTGCGTGGGCTCGCAGACGGGAAGCTCGGTCGCCAACTTGCCGTCGCGCCATTCGGCCAGCCAGTCAGCAATGCGCCCCTCCGCCGCGGTAAAGAAGCCCTGCTCGGCGGCGATGCGTAGAATCTCAAGAAAAGTCGTGCCTGGTACAAAGGCATCGCCCGGGACCGGCAGCAGGCTGAACGCCCGGTCGTTGGCGAGCAGCAACCGGTCATCGCCGTCGAAAATCATCACGCCGCCCGGGAACGAGGCGATCGAATCGGTCAGGATCGACAGCATGCGCCCGGCGAACTGTGCGGCCTCCAGTTCTTCGGTGACATCGGTGGCGACGGTACGATAGCCCAGAAACTTGCCGGAGCGGGAGTAAACCGGCTTGCCGTTGAGGCGCAGGATGCGGTCTGGCGCCGCAGCGAGGCGCACGGCGAAGTTCCGGTAGGGCTCGCGACGCTCCAGGTGTTGGAGATATTGGGCGATTTTATCGCTGTCTTCGTCGGGCGCCAGCAACTCGACCCAGGTTCGTCCGATGAAATTTTCGGGGTTGATGTTCATGAGCACGCGCAGCCGCTCCGAGATCCAGGTGATGCGCTGCGCCGGGTCGGTCTCGCTGAACCAGTCGCCGGCAATCTCGGCGAAATCGCGGAAGCGTTGCTCGCTGCGGGCCAGACGTTCCGCGCCCCGGTGCCGTTCAACCGCGTACTGGAGGGCCCGGACCACATGGCGTCCCTGGTCCTCTCCCTTCAACAGAAACCCCTGGGCGCCGACCTTCATGGCCCGGTGGGCCAGCAGGGTATCGTCGGCCGGGGTCATCACCACCACCGGCAAGGTCGAATCGGCCAGCAAACTCTTCAGCGTGTCGATGCCCTCGGAATCCGGCAGGTTGAGGTCGACCAGGATGACATCGTGCCGGTGCGGCGTCAGCGTCGTCCGGGCCGCGGCCAGGGTTCCGACGGTGGTGAGAACGAACTCTCCGCCGCTTTCGTGGGCAAGGACGCTGGACAGGAGGTCGACGAAGCCCCGATCCTGGTCGATGACCAGAACGCGGGTCGGACCGGTGGCGGGAGCCGGTCTTGAGGAAGACATCGCTTACTCCGTTTCGGCACGTGGTGTCCGGTGAAGGGCATGGTCGCAACGGCATAAGAGGAAAGGATCCGGCGCCGTCCGATCACTACCACCACCATGATCGTCGATACCACGATTCCGGTCGATGGGGTGCGATCCGGCCGGACCCGGGCGGAGGCAGGGATCGTTAACCGCCATCAGCGTCATGGCCGGTCTCATGTTTTCTGGTAAATGACGGTCGATGGCCCCCAGTGGGCTTTGAACAGGTTCGGGTCATCGGGCACGTCGGTCGGCCCGAACACCGCGAAGCCGCCCAGGTTCAAGAGCGCATGGAGCATCTTGAACACCCGGCGGCGGCCCGCGGCGTCAAAGTAAATGAGGACATTGCGGCAGAACACGATATCGGTCTGATCGACGGGCGGCGTCCCGCTCAGCAGATTGAACTGCTGAAAGCGGACCAGCCGTCGGATGTCAGGGTGGACCTGCCAGCTCGTCGCGCCTTCGACGGCGGTGCCACCCCGTCCGGCCCGTTCAAAGAAGCGCCAGCAATGATGGGGCAGGTTGCGGAACGGCCCCAGGCTGAACTCGTGATAAATGGCGGTTTGGGCGGTGCTCAGGGCCTGCCGGGACAGGTCGGTGCCGACCACCTCCACCACCCAGGGCCGGTGGTAGCGAACATTGCCGAGGGCGTCGATGGCGGCTTCGTCGGCCGTGACCAGCGCCTCCACGGCGAGCATGGCCAGGGAGTAGGCTTCCTCTCCGGTGGAGCAGGCCGCCGACCACAGGCGCAGCTTCGGCCGCACCCGCTCCTTCTGCCCGGCAATCAGCACGCCCATGGCCTGCCGGCGCACGAAGCCGAATTGCCCGGGATCGCGCATGAAATAGGTCTCATGGACGGTCAGCATTTCGACGAAGGACAGCCACTCGGGATCGTCGGAGTCCAGCCCGGCCAGACGCTCGACCCACGGAGCGAGTCGGCCCGGAGGCTGGGACTCGGCGATCTTTTCGATCTTGGTGCGAAGCGATGCGTTCGGGGTAATGCCGACCCGCCGGCAGACCTCGGCGGACAGCCAGGTGACGACCTCGGAAACGGATGCCGAGGCGCCCGGCACCGATGGCAGGCCGGCCGCCGTCATCTTGCCGGGACCCGGCGATGACGGGCGCGACGTCTGAAGCATCGTCCGCAAGGCGTCCAATTGCTGTTGCAGAGCCAGACCGGGCGGCAGGGCGGAAGGCCGGGGCGTTACCATGGTCGTGACAAACACCTTCGCTCACTCCATGGGCGATGAAATGCTGCGGTGGACTTGAGGGTGTGGCGACCCGGGTCTGAAGACCGGAACGCGCGGTCATACCGCCGGGCATGGCGATTGCCGACAGGCCGACATGATTGAATTTTGCCGGTTAAGCCCGGCAATTTGTTTGCTGTGTTCATCCTCGACCCGCCTGATGCCATCAATGATTTTGATCATGTATTTCAGGTCGGCAAACAAGTTGGCTTCTTACGATGGGAGTCATCGGCATTCTCCGGCATGCGCCCGGGTCATCGGGATCTCGCTTCGGGCGCTGCTGCGCCGGACAGGAGCGTAAACGCCGCGCCGCGCCGTACCCTGAGCATGCCGGCTTGTCCGTCGCCCGCCACCAGCAGAGCGTCGAAGGTTCGGCCCACCGCCGATGGCAACGGCGGCAAGCGGCGAAAGGCTGTGTCTTCGAATCGCAGCATGGGTCCGGCCCCGTCAACGTCAAGGATGATCGCGCCCTGGCCGTTCTCCTCCTCCAGCACCACCGCCATTGGCCGCGGCGCCCTGGTGCTGCCCAAGGCTTCCGGCAGATCCACCGTCGGTAGGGTCCGGCCCCGCCAAACGCGACGGTCGGGGCATTCCGTGACCGCATTTCCGTCCTGGTTCACCATGACGTCCCTGATCTGCCTGCTGTCGACCAGCAGAGTATATCCTGCGGCCCTGACTTGAAGATACGTGTTCATTGCGGTGGCCTCTGATCTTCTGGCGTTCGGGCGATACGCCGGAATACGTCGGTACGCAGACCGTTCTCCGAAACCTACCCATTTATCCCAAGAGATAAACGGCGTTCGGTTCCTGCTTCTTCGAGGCTGGTTTCACGACCGGCTTTGCGCCGACCGCCAGAGCCTTCCTCTCCACAGGCTGACACC